>CERI01014056.1_pt1 | contig 55274 bp, 49 predicted proteins | sample 350261 | NCBI WGS metagenome assembly CERI01 (sample SAMEA2620979, study PRJEB7988) | marine metagenome | isolation source: saline water (ENVO:00002010), including
GATCCACTTGCAGCGTATGAACCCGATTCACATTGCTCACACACGTCTACCACAAGAGCAGCAGATACATTAGAATAGAATCCAGCCGAGCAATTTAGGCATTCAGAAGTTCCCTCCAAGGTTTTATATTTTCCCACAGGGCAAGCTGTACATGGACCTCCGTCTGGTCCTGTGTATCCCGAATTACACTCACAAGCAGTGATTGATTCACTTGCTTCAACAGAATGTGAGAATTGGGGACATTGAGATGGCTCGCTACTTGCTTGCCCCGAATATGTGCCTGCAGGACTAATCTGGCATACAATGCTATCTTCCGCCGCCGTTTCATTCGAAAATTTACCTGCCGCACAATCAGAACAAGTTGAATTGCCAATGGCGTCTTTGAATTTACCGGGTTCGCAAGCCTGACATACTTCACCATTTTCTCCCGTGTAACCCTTTTTACACGAGCATTGACTGATCTCTGTGCTTCCGGCCAAGCTCGTGTACGAGTTAGCAGGGCATTCAACACATTCCGATGAGCCAGATGTAGACCAAAACCCACGTGGACATTCACTACATTCCGAAGCCCCACTTTCACTGACATAATCCCCTGCTTCACATTGCAAGCACTCAAAAATGAGGCCATCGCTTTCATTTTGATAAGAACCCGGTTGACACAATTTGCATATTCCTGCAGAATGATTACCACATGAACTCAAAAATTTTCCTACTCCACATGGCTGACATTCTAAACATTCCTCGGGTCCCGTTACATTTTTGTAAGTATTTGCTGCACACGGTTCGCAAGTACCATTCGTACTTCCTTGACACCCCACTTGATAAAATCCCTTATCACACATAATGTCTGCACAGTCCAAACACACAGAAGAATCGTTTTTCAATTTGTACTTACCCTCTCCACAAGCAGTACAGTTCCCACTCTCACTCAAACCACAGAAATTTCTAAAGAACCCGGGTTCACATGCAGCACATGGCAAACAAGATTCTTCATACCGCCCATGATCAAGTTTGAAGGTACCCTCTGGACAGTCCTGACATGTTCTTTTGGTTCCTAACGAACAACTGTCAGTATACTGCCCCGGTGGGCACTCACAGCACGTTTCATTATTCCCCGCACAAACACCACAATCATCAAGCGTGGCATTCCCACCAGCGGATTTGGGAATAAAAAAGCAATCCAATTCAGGCAGACATGCATCTTTGTTAGCATACGTCAAATTGTCTTGACATTCCTTACAAAGATAATCATCTGAACTACAAAAGGAACATTCACCACAATCAGAGAATCCATTGCCATCACAAATACCGCAAACATCTTTTTGTTTCCCCCCTAAAGGTATACCAGCACAATCCAAGCAGTTAGTTCCATTTTGAAATTTTGTGTCGTCTCCTCCACACACACCACATTTATCAATTTGTTTGCCACCCCATTCAACTCCAGCACAATCTTGACAATTTACATACTTGCTTCTGAATTTTCCCTTTCCACCCTTACCCCGGAAACTACCACATTGCTTTTCAGGCTTATGGTATACAAACTCTTGAAAATGAGTTTTGAGATCACTGGACATTTGATTCTTTTTTACGATTTGTCCATACACATCTGTGTCATTGAAAGCGAACTTCAACCTTAACTTATTCTTAATGTGCAAGTGTTTGGTTAATAGACTATCTTCATTAACCCCCTCTTCCGCAAACACATCCGCCCATTTGTAAATTGCCTTGTAACGAAAGAAAAAATTATTTTCATGCCCGAGCAAACGGCGAGACATTCCATTATTTTCATTATGTGCAGGGTCTAACGTTGGTTCATCACACGTGTAACAATACACAACCAGTAACCAATCTTCAAAAGAAGTCTCTGTCTCATTTTCAAAAATTTCAATTAATGTTTCATCAAAAAAGCCAATTGCATAATAAAAAAAATCACCTTCGCTGTAGCTTTCATGATACAAATTATTATGAATGTAGTCATCTTCAGTATCTAAAATCTCCATTTGATCTTCGAAAATGGTAAAATTGTTGTTTGAAGCATATTCCTCAAGATTAACCAATCCAGATTCAAGGGGTAATGGGTTGAGACAAGAGCATAGTTGCACCAAACAGCTTGTATTGGTTCCATTACATACACCACATACGTCCAATTTAGCAGTGCCATTTACCTCTCCAAAGCAGTCTTCACAAGTAGAATTGGTTCCGTTACAAACATAACATGCATCTCGAACCACAGTGCCATTGATTTCACCAAAGCAGTCTTTACACGTACTGTTGTCTCCGCCACACAAACCACATGCATCATGAATTGACAAACCGTTCGGAACATTATTACAGTCCAAGCACGTAGAATTATCACCACCACATTTTCCACATTCATCTGTTTTATTTCCAAAACAATCACAGAATCCCGGCGAAATTCCATGTCCACCACATACGTTACAATAATCATTTTCATTACCAGCGCAATCACATTTACCTTCAGGTGGACCTTTGATAACTCCATTCTCACAACTGCATTCATTTGCACTTGTATTCAGTTCCGGGCCTCCACATTCACCACATTCATTCAGTGTGTGGCCTGCGCAGTCGCATTTTGGTAGCTCAATACCAGGACCATTACAGACACCACATTCATCCTTTTTTGCCGTGCCTCCCGGTACACCTTTACAATCTACATCTTCACAAGTTTGTGGCATGGTATTCGTAAACTTATCACATTGCACAAAGCGGTAAAAATCACCTTCACTGGGAATTCTTTGTTCAATTTCTTCCAGACTATTGCATGCACGGCAATACAAGTCCGGAAAACTGCGATAGTAACCACTTTTGCACATTCGATCACAATCTCTAAACTCCTTACCAATAAACTCTTCATTGAGCTTCAATCTCGATTTATCACACTCCACACACTTTTCATTTTCTGTTTTGGAACATTTTTGCCATTTCATGCCTACAAACAATCTGCATTTTTCTTTTTTTTCAACAGTGCATGGCTGGCATAAATTAATGGTACTGTTCAAAAAATACCCGTCGTCACATTCCCACAAACATCCTCCGCGCAAAAAATGTGCATTTTCTTGCAAGTCATCTTTTTCTGGACAATCTTCACAAAGACCATCTTCAAATTTTTGAAGAGCAGAGCAACCTCTCATATATTTTCCACGCTCACATACTTCATCTGCAATTTCTTGACAAGGTTGACATTTTTTATGAGTCTCAGACCAAAAATGATCCCCATCACATTCGTACAACTGCATGTACGGAGTCAGCAAGGCCTGAAATGAGAGAATGTCTGGCACACGACATTGATCCCTATTTTCGTCATGGAAGGCAGAAAGACCAATGACATCACGAGTGTTCATCAAACTCGTAGGCACAGCAAGGTGACACAGACCCATTCCCATTTTAGCAAATGTAATCGTACACCCTATTTCTCTCAACCTGTCATCCCACTTATCTTCAAACTCATCTTCTTCACTGACCTTTCGAACTAAAATTCGATACCGACAACCTTCTTGATTAGCATTACCACGCAGTTGCACTGCAACATGAAGACGTTGCCACGAGTCACTGCTCAATTCAACTAACAAATCATCCTGACCAATCATTTCCAATTGTTCTTGGCTTGGCACATACATGTACGTATTGATGGCATTCACCGTTGAATTACCATGCTTGATATCTTGAAACCACGTAAGCTCTTTAGTAAGCACGGGAAGAAGTTGCCAGTCATCCACAGCAACCGAACGATGCGTTTCCAAAGAACTTACCTCACTATTCACATCCAAATCCTCTTCCGTGCGTTCAATGTGCAAATAAATTGGCATCCCATTCGCACCCCCTTTTTCCAACACTTTCTTTGGAAGGTTTCCGGGCAAAAACCTCTGCAAATACAACCACTCATCTTTGGGAAGATCATCACGTCTCCAATAATTGTAACCAGAAGTGCGGTTGGCCCACGTGCGAAGAACATTGAGTGCTTGGCCACTTTGTATCTCGGTGTCCATACGATTTGTAGACAACAATACAGAGTTTTGATACAAGTATAGTACTTCGCATTGGTTTGATTTCTTTGAAGTTTGCAAACCATAGCTTTTGATGTAATCATCATCAATTGTCTGTTTTTGCACCAAAAGTAAATCATTTTCTCCAACGATCACCCCATAAGGATCCTCGGAGCCGCAATGCACTTGTGATGATGTTGCATTGATAATTAACACCTGACTTTCGTGAAGCTTAATTACGTTCACTTTCAACTGAACACTCCCCAAGTCTATATTCATGCCAGTGTTATCCAGTGCTTTGTCAAACATCTGTATGCGATCAAGTTCACCATCTTTGCTGCGTTCCCACAACCAAGTATCCCACTTGGTTTCAAAAGCCCGCCATTCTCCATCTATTAGCACGGTCGGCATATCTTCATATGCAATATGATTACTTACATTACAGTTTCTTGCATGATTTTCAAACTTGCGATCCCCTACACAGAATGCATAATACCCTATCTCGGGACTCGATACATTCAATGTGACAATATTTCTCAGCACTGCTTGAATACTTACAGATTGATATTGAGGAACCAAAAACGAATCATGATAATCTTCTTGTGCTACGACAAATTTAGAGCAGATTTCTTTTGGGGTTGACATATTATTATTTTCCAAAAATGTGTCTTCATCAACATTATCTTTAGACAACAATACGCAACTACCGTTGTAATAATACCCCACACAATCTTTGTTGCCAAGACATGACGTTCTACACATATCTTCCATCTGCTTGATTATTTTCAGCTCTTCGTTCACATACAGTGTACGTTTATAAAACCCAATTCCACAAGAGGTCCTGGGAACACTTTGTTGAGTAACAGGAGAAAGACCAAACACCAAAAATGCATTATCAATTGCACCAAAATGCTTATTTGCAAGCCACGTTTTTTCAAGAGGCTTAAACTGTACCTCATTGGTATTTTTCATAAACAATATTTGGTACACATGACCAAGATATCCAATAATAACACTAATGCGATCTTTAGTTTCATACATCCACGCATGTGACATAAAACTTTTTAACTTTTCGTTAGAAGAGAAGACATAATCCCGCATCAATTCATTTGAGCTGAACTTTTCCTCTCCATCAACCCACATTTTTATAATCAAAGAGTATGCTTCACTCCCATCATCGTTTGGTTGAGTAACAGGTACAACACACAAAATATTCTCTGTATCATTGGAACTCACGTTCACGCTGAGCAATGACACCAAACGCAACTCATCTTCTTTCAAATTGAAGCTATTTTGATGCTCTGTTACGTGATAGTCAGAATTCTTATTGTAAGTAAAGCTGGCATTTGAAGTTACATTTTCACTTTCAGCTTCGTAACTTTTTCTTAATTTCTGTACCACAATCCTATTCTGATTTTCGCCTTCCACGATCAATGCATATATGTAATCTTGTCTCGAGACACTTGAAGTTAACCTGAGCAATTTACCCTCAGGATCCCAATCAAATTTTTTATCCTTTTGTTTAGACTCTATATTTTTCACAATTACTTCTCTGTTACCGTCTCGGTGTAGCGTAGCAATCATCAAATGCGATGAGTCTACAAACGCAATGCTGAAAATACTGCGACCAACATCCGAATCTATTGAATGCAAACTTTCATTACTTCCATTTACATACAACACACGAACTGAATAAAGCGTAGAAAATACAGTAAGGACTTCTTCATTCGCATCCAGACTTCTTGTCTGCATATCTGTCAAGGTTTTTGTTTCGTTAACAACAAGCATGGAGTCAATAATATCTCCTGGTTTAGGATGCGGCGTTTGACTTCCCAGATCAAGAAGGTATGGCTTGGAATTCGAAGAAACATTTACACTTGATTTCACGACATACACAACATTATTCGATACATTATCTAAACTGAAACGTGTTAAACGAGAAGAAGAAAATGTTTTCCATACAAAAAAATCTTCCATTTCTATAAGCTTTTTTGTATTTCCAAGTGAATCATAGACAAAATTTACAGCGGTTTCATCATCAATAAGAATGGAACCAGTTGTGCCTTTGCTCCAGTTTTTTTGAATGTCATATCCTGTCGTAAAGCCAGCCTTCAAGAAATCTCCATTGTTAAAATTGTACCATAAATCCCAGATGTTCACAGTGGCATCCCACGTCAAATAGGCATTTCCCAATGTTAGACCAAGTGTTATGCTTGTTTGCCATATTGCATGCCTTTGTATTTGTTTTCCGTTCACATCTAGAAAACTCTTCAATGTTGTCTTTTCAAAACGTTTTTCTCCCGGACTGAAAATATCTTCGTTAAAAGGACTATTTGGAATGTCAACATAAAGATCACCATTCCAATTTACGTTCTTATTCAATGCTATCTTCTCAGAACTGTGTTGATTGAAATTTTCCAAAGTTATATCCATCGAGGAAACAAGCGATTCATCCAAGCTCATTTGCAGGAAACTGTCTTGCAACATTGCACTGGTCTCCTGTTCATCCAAATTGAAGGAAAATCGAGCAGTGAATGATTCATACTCTGAAGAATCTTCGTCAAATTTCGACGACTCTCTCACATATGCAGACAATGACCACTGCGGAACCCAAGATACATTTTGCAATTGTCTATCTGTAGGTAATAACATACTCATTGTGGTTACATTGGCATTACGCATGTCCAAGTTTAAAAACAAATCAAAGTCTGTTGATGTCTGTCCAAAACTGGCATACGGCCTTTCAATTGTTTGAATTTCTTTAACTTGCTCCGATGGTGAAGTCCTGTCAAAACCCAATCCGTCATACCCTGTCTTATCATCCTCACTCCAGTATTGAATCACTCTTGCAGATGTATTCACGTAAACACGCCTCGTTCCACTTGCATCATTCGAAATCGCGTTTTGAAGTGGAAGCAAAGGATACCTGGTTTCATACTTGCGATCCCACACATTACAAAACTTGCTACCACGCGTTTCCAAAAACCCATATACCGCGGCTGGTCTGTAAAATGAATGACTAATTCCGCCTGGATTCATGTCATTATCACGAATATCGATCGCATTCCACACACACTGGTGCAAATCTGCATTCACACCACCCAAGTTAATCAACAGGTTTTCGAAACTAGCATAATGATACTCCCCGTTTATCTCTTCAAGTAAATTTGTGTGTGCAAAAGTGTAGGAACGCCTTGTCTGTTCACCATTGTCCTTTGCAAATCCTTTTACGCAACGGTTTGATAAATGTGGAAGCTGACAAGGAACATTAATATCTTCACCACACTCTTTTTTCTCGCATTCTTTTTGGCACAATTCCCCATTATCAAAAACCCCAGTGTAGGTTATGTCATCACCTCTTTCTTCACATCCCTCTATTTGACAAAAGAGTTCTTTGATTTTGAAGCCTCCAGATAAGTCCTCGGATAAAGATACATATTGTTTTGTTTTCAGTGTCAAATCACCATGAGGATGACATGAAACACAATTTTCGCTTATTCCATCGTGATAGACTCCATCTATGTTACAATCTTCATCACTTTTAAGTTCACATGTTCCGTAGCTTGGTGTGGAATCTTCATTATCTGCAGATCGACCTTTACAATCCTTAAACTGCAGCTTAGGGCGATTTCCAGAAACATCTTTACTCGCAAGATTGTTATCATCATAATGTTCTTGTGAACAAAGACTGACATTCTGTAAGTCAGAACACAACTTGCATTTCAAAAGGGGATTCTCCTCTGTCCAGTCAAAAATCTCACCAATTGCACAATCTGAAACATGCGTACATTCAACCGCACACCCACGCCCAAAATCTTCCGGACGTGGGTGTTGATTCGTCTGACCACATTCTTCACATTTGACACATGCTTGACTGAGTTTTTGTTCAATAACAGCATCAGAATCTTTGTCTCGATCAATAACCATAGGACACCCCCAGGGTTGTTGATAAAACTCATCAAAAAATTCCTCACTACTCATTTTCGCAGTACAAGATACGGTTTTACAAGCATGCGGACCAGTGCAATACAATGTGTCCATCCACCCTGCATAATTGGCATCGATATCTGAATTGTTTAACAACGAATCACTTGCCAGTTTATATTTTGTCTTATCATCAAAATCACTGGGATGAAATCTCGCAGTGCCATCACATGTTTGACTGCACTGAAATTTCGTATGATTCTCATCAGCACCAAAAATTGACTCAAATTCAAAACCACCTAAACCAATACTTGCCAAATTCCCATTAGCCAATTCGCTGCGACACATGGGCGTGCTTGAAACCCAATCTTCACGCTCACACCTACCACCTTCATCATTATGACCAGCTCTATTAATACAATCAACACGTCTCTCGCCATCCCCACAAGGATCACACGGTTTACAATACCCAAAATCACCAGTGCTCGTACAACCTACACGATAATGTTGATCGGGACAGGGGGGGCATAGTTCACAGGATGTGGCGCCCTCTGTAATCGAAAACTTGCCCGAAGGACAGGCAGTACACGATCCCTTTCGATTTCCGGTTCTGCTTTCTTTATCCATGTCCATGAATTTTCCTTTTGCACACGATGTGCAATAGCTTTCACTACTCATTGAGATTCTATCGTAGCTGGCATCCAAATATGCATTTGCAATTTTGAAATCATACATAATTCCAACTAAATCATAATAACTACCAATGTCATTTCCAATCAATAATTTGCTACTACGAAAGTTATCGGCGAAACTTGGCAAGGCGTCTGCACATTTAAATTGCAAGTCCAGCTCTGAAGATGTAGAGTCAGATGTTGAGGTGAACGTTTGCAATTCTAAATACTGTGCATCTTGTGCAATTTCAAGTTTGGCAATAATGAAATAATCGACGTTCAAACTTATCTGTGACGATGATGTAAGTTGGCATCCCGCAGATGGCTTTTCGTTGTGTGCATATGTAAAATGCCATTGAAACAAATCCGAATCAGCAAGATTTCTTATCTCCAGTTCTACATAATACGGCCCATTAGTTTCTAACAAATAAAATATTTTCATACTCGATTCACTGTATTCTGTAAATTTAAACTTTGTGAGAATTGTGAATCCCGTGGTAATGTCTGTGTTCAATTTTAAATTTTCTGTAAGCAAATATTTCAACGAAGTGCCAAATTCAATTTCAGATTCCAGAGCAAAAATAAAGTTTTCGGAATACCATCCATCTTCGTCATTACAATCTATACATTTTTCACGTTTACCGTTTTGGTCTTTGTGGGTTAATGGACATTTGTCACATTCACCACAAGCTCCGTCCTTGCAAATTGTGTTTGCAGGACAAGATGCACACAGTCTATTAGTGTCATCATTCGAGTAATTTCCTGGTTTACAATTAACACACCTTGTCTTGTCAGAATATGGTTCTTGGCCAGAAGGACAATGCATACATGTTGAGGCACCTGTATTTTCATTGTATTCGTTATCAGCACATGAATGACAATCATCTTCGCTATCCCGACATCGAGGCTTCCAACACGTTTGATTCGTTTCATCATCACATTCTGCGCTATTTGAATTCGTTAGAGAATTGTAACATGATGTAGTGTTTGAATATTTTCCTGCAGGACAGTCCGTACATGCAACGCTTCTTGGTTCAATAGCATACGTACCCGCAGCACATGCAGTACAAGATGATCGGGATGAAGTATAAGCCCAAGAAAACTCAAAATAAGAACCAGGATCACAAGAAAAACAAACACCGTCATGACCATATTGACCCACAGGACACCTTTCACAGGTAAAATCATCTCCAGGCAAAAGTATCTTCTCAAAGCCATCCCAGCAGGTGTCACAGAAAGTTGCTCCATCATATGAAGAGGTTTTAAATCGGTCTGCGTCATTTCGTGTATACCAAAATTTAATACCACTCCAGTAATAATGATCATCGCCTTGATCAGAAAACCAATTTTCAGTCCACTTTTCCATACAATATAGACAATTGAGAGCTCCAGGACGATCATTATATTTGCCCCACGACTTAGTATCACCTGAACAAGAAACACATCCACCTGCGTAAGAATCATAAACAGGGTCATAGGATTTCCCTGCTGGACATATTTGACATTCGTCACTATCTGAATTCCAAAAAACTCCACGAGCCGTGTTGCACTGCAAATAATTTAATTCAGCATGTGGTTTACATACTTGGGATTGAACTTCTTCTACCCATACTGATTCATATCCGTAGTCACAAACACAGCTTCCACCCACATTTAAAACTTGATTTTCTGAACATGTATTTGCAAGTGTTAAAATGAAATTTACACACAAAGTTGTGAACAAATACCACACCCACAGTCGCATTGTTTGCATTTGTTTTTAATCAAGTATACTTTAATATATTTATCAAAACTCTCCAACAAAACTAGAATCCATGCACAATCTTCCTAATCAAAGTCCCACTGCCGTTATCCCCCCCGCCCACAAATGAAACTCGATTGCCGTCTTCTCGATTCCCACCGAAGCGTTCTGTTGATTCTTGACCCATGCGATCAAGAAGACGCGAGGGAGGCGAAATGCCGTGACTGGACATTGATTCTGCACGGTCATGGCAGCGAGGCAGGTAACCTTATGGCGGGAAGCGCTCTGGATGCGTGTTAAGAAGCTGGGAGTGATGTGAGCAGAATCGTGGAGCAAGATAAAGTCATGTAAACACTTTTCCTTTTCCAACACTTGCGCGAATATTGTACTATGTGTTGCTATGGTTGGCAATAACACCAGCTCACACGAGGCCCTATTTGCAGTTTGGCTTGCTAGCATTTGACACCAGCTTCGGTGTGCAGCCAAGAAGGTCTCTGCACTCAAGAAAACATACACATGAGCTTTTGCCTCGCGATCATGTCGAAGTACGTGTCTCAATTCTGCCATAATCTTCAAGTTTCGATGAGAAGATAGATCATTGTGAATACTAAAATTAGGCACGCTGGGTACAATGCCCAGCACGTACGTGAAATCATCCTCAGGACACTCAGAATCCGTCTTACTATTCACATTTTTCAATTTCTGCAACTTACTTTCTCTTTCTCGACCCTTTTGACCCCGCTTTCTTTGTCCAAACCCCTGATTCGAAGAACCCAATACATCAAGGCCGGTTAACTCCCTGAACCCACCTTCACCTCCTTTCTGATACTTGGAAAGGTATTTTCCAAATAAAGAGTTTACCAGCATAATATTCAAAATGCTGACATAAACCATCAAAATAAGCATCAGGAGATGCCGTACAGACATAATACTTGCACCCACAATCTACTTTTATGCCCCTCTCTAAAGCCTCATTGAAATTACTTAATTTTGTTCCATTTTTTTACAAAATAATTTCCCTGAAAGCACAAAGTCAAAGTCCCCACACAACAATGAAAGTCATAGACATCACCCAATTCAAAGTTGTCAAAGCAGGAATGCCCTGTTACACCCCACCCCCCTTTCGGCTCGAAACTATCATGCAAATTATGGAACGGAACGAAAAATACATCTTCTGGATACAGCCACCGTCGGCAGATATTCAACATCAAATCGCATGCGTTCAAATCAATGACATTTATTACCAACTTAATCTCAAGCTAGAAAAAGCCATATTCAGGCACATTCGACTCTGTAGAAACTTTGTCAACGAAGAAAAACTGGCAGACGGAACACCCAAACTACGTATCCCCAATCGTCTACTAAAAGAAAAAATGCGCACATCTATCCGGAGTAAGGTAAGATTGCACATTACTTCTGCACGCATTTAGCACACATTTTATTGAAACGCCAAACATGTATATAACCCAAACACACACTGTGTGCAGGTCATGCAGCAGCGTATCAAGGCCTCTCAATCTCTTCAGTCCTCTCAGTCCTCTCAGTCCAAATCCAAAGTTACACAACAAACTGCTTCTGAAGATAAAGACACTTCCCCATCCAACAATCCCATGAATACAACACAAACAAAGTCCAATCGAAGAAAAGTAAACCCCACGGAATCCAAACCAGACACCTACGACCTTGCAAAGATTTCAACTCTTGCACACACAGTCATGCAACAAGAAATGAAAAAATCACAAGATACTTCCAATCAAACGGATTGCTTCCTCAATCAAACGGATTGCTTCCTACCAAGTCCCACCCAAGTCGCCTCGATGATGAAAAGAGTGTACGAGACTGAATTTCCACACATGGATGTCAACGAAGTCTTCGTTGCGGCTTAAGTTATGCTGAGTGGAATGTGTAGGGAATGCGGAAATTTAATTTAGGTCCATTGTCAAAATTTGCACCATGTCCGCCAGATTGTTGCTGAGCAAATTGACCACCACCGTTCTTACCGATTTTAGTATCTTCTTCTCGTCTTTTCCGCTGCCCCTCTAAGATGGCATCCCACACCAGCACAGACACCAACAGCAAAATCAGTATAACAATTAAGGTCAAATAAAGTGTTTGTTGAAACTCACACTTGAGCAGATTCCTCTTCACCTGACCCGTGCTCTCCACATACGTAAAGTACTTCTCAGTACTTTGCGCTTCAACGTCTACAAAATGCTTGCCAAGAAAGGCATAAACAAGCCAATCTCGCACTCTTGCGTCTGTTAACTCAACATCATTAATTACCAACATTGAATTATCCCCAACAACTTCAACTTTGACCCCATCAATAAACGTGAAGTTTGCAAATTTCATCAACAGTTCCCTAGAACACTTAATCTCATCACTATCATCACTCCCCGTTTCTTTCTGAATCAAATCAGTCAAATTGCCATGCAACGTCTTACAATCTATAACCAATCCCCGTGAAAACTCTACAAAACACAACATCATTAACAAACAAATCTGTATTGAATGTATCTTCATTGAATTTGGGAAGAACCCACGTAAATAAAGCCCGAGAATCAAAGCATTTTATTAAATTCAAATATACATATGCGACTGATTCGAATAATACACTGCCAACTGCAAGGCAATACACACATCATCTTTCATCCCACCCACCTTGCCATTCAAAGCTACCCTCTGCTTCCCAAACGCATTCGCAGCAGCCTTGTACTGAAAAGAATAGATAATCAACTGTTCCCTCAACCTCCTTCGATTACCCAAAGGATCTTCCGAAAGCAAAGGCTCCTTGACATTCACACGCTGGTCACGCAGCATCGTGTTCAACAAAGTCATCATACCATACTTGATATCCTCCGTAGTCAAGATACCAAACCTTTTGGCCTGATGGTCAATACGATGCCTAGTTCCCGGTATGTCTCTCAACGCCCTCTCGTGATGCTCAGCCTCGAAACCAAGGTTTCTTTCCACCATAAGCACAATCTCCGACTGTCGGAAGATTGGCTCCTCTCGAATTCTCTCAATATGACGGTGCACCAGAGCAAATTGCTTGTCAGGCTCTGTTTGTGTCAAAAGCAATCATCAAATCAATCAGTTACCCACTCAAAAAAATCAAACAAAAAAACAAAATAATCATATACCTTTACAGCCAGACAAAACATCAATGCCAATCACCTGCCAAGACAAAAACACAACAAATCAGTTACAACACTCTACCATTCAAAGCAATCAAGCAATGCAAAACACAACCCCCCCTTTCTTCAACGATATCGAAGTATCCTCAGCATCCTCAAAACCACAGAAGTTCCCTAACTTCGTCCTCCATATCTTCGCAGCAAAGTGTCCCACATTCCTGAAAAAACTCACAAAAAGCTCTCTCATCAACATTCAACGCGAATACTTCAACAACCAAACTACCATGGAATTGGAGGAGCTCAAAACCATGGTAGATAAAGCCCCATACTTCACCGTCCTCGCTCTATTCTTCCTTCTCCTCAACGTTGACGGAAACTTGAAGGACAAAGTATGGGATCTAGAACTCAACACAAACTACCCAAAGCTAGAACGCTTTCTCCTCGATCTCAAGCATCCAATCATATCCGAATTCTGTGTCAACGATGCAATCTCAACCCCAATCTTCATAGACCAAATTTGGGAGACTTATGTCATAGCATAAAGACACAGTCAAAATAAATAAAAACACTTACCGTAACACATCCTTTGATCCTACACATACTTACAATGGCATAATCAGAGCTGGGCCCTCCAGCAGCAGGATCTATAGTTATCCAAATCATCTGATCCTGTACAAACGACATACACGGCGAATCAAACATGATAGACACATCACATTTCCGAAAGACTTGCTGCAGTGAGTCAAATGCCAAGCCTGCAAGCTCACTTTGAATCAAGTCCGGCCTATCTTGCATCATAATCTTAAGCTTTCTATGACGCTCCGCACTCTGCCAGGAGGGCACTAAATGCAACATATGCACACACTCGTGACTTTTGCCTTCTTCTTTACACTTCTCACAGGCAAGCTCAATGCATCGCGTTACAAATAATGGTCGATCTGTGGCAGGATCCGTCATCTTGATTAACCTGTCCAACAAGAAAAGTCAGTAAGCAGCAAAAAACACAACACAAATACAGCACAAATACCTTGTGTAGAAGTTGATTTCTGACGTCAGTGTCGAAATAGCAACAAGGGAGGCATTCCCAATGCTTAGAATCGGCGCCACCGTTTCCTGTAGAATATGAAATAAATCAAAGACAGCAAATAGAAAACAACAACATGCAATTTGGGGTTCAAACGCACATAAAAAAATCCCTCATCGCAGTACGCTGCCTCTTCCAAAATTAAAATATCTGTTTCACACAATGAAGTCAGTAACACACACATTACAATGCAAGAAATTACAAGCAAACACACTCAAACGCACTTACCCCCCCCTGTCCCCTTCGTAGTCTATCAAGTTAGTATGCATTCAATTGATGTGTAGGACACATGACACGACAAACAATAGTCAGTACCTGTGTAAAAAAAAGAAAAACAAAAGAAAGAAAGCATGCAAATATAGATGTATACTTACCCCAATCTACGTAACACCCCAAATAGAAACAAACAACAACAAATCATTGGTTAGTATGTATACGAAAACAATAGATTCAACCTGATATATGGAGTTCTTGAAAAAAATATAAACTATGTATAAAGACGTATACATGATGTCCAAACTACATACAAAAATGCCATTTAAAAAATGCATTCACGGTTCAAATGTTCGAGTTTGTATACCATGTGCAGATAAAAGGTATATTTGCGAGCACAAACGCGTAAAGTATTATTGCAAGCAATGCCTGGGAAATGGTATTTGTAAACATTTGAAAAGAATAACATGTTGTGTTGATTGTGGTGGAGGGTCATTGTGTTTTCATGGTATTCTACGAACTAATTGTAAACATTGCGGGAAGAACTATTTGAATCGAATTTGCAAGCATGGCAAGAAAAAGTACCAATGTATTCAATGTGGAAATGGCACGCAGATTTGCATTCATCTGAAACGAAAAAGCGTTTGCAAAGAATGTAATGGAAGTGAAATATGTCAGCATAAGAAACAAATAAGAACTTGCTTGATTTGTAGTCCATTCAAATATTTTGCAAATAGAGTAAGGGCGGCAGTAAAAGAGGCTTTGAGACGTAAGGTTCACGTTAAAAATAGAAAGACTCTCAATTTTTTAGGTGTTGACTCATTCGAGAAGTTTCAAGCATATTTCAAGGACAAGATAGATAAATGGAATGAAAAGTATCCAGACAACTCAATTTCAAACACCAACCTAGCAATTGACCACATCAAACCCGTTGCCGCTTTCGACGACAGCGAGAAAGCGAAGCGTGAAGTGAACCACTACACCAATCTCCAGCCCCTCCCTCGGGACGTCAATGGCCACAAATCAGCCAAATGGAGTGACAAAGACGAAGAGTTTTGGAGGGCCAATATCATCGGCAATGCGGAGTTTCGCGAGATTTACTTGCCTTGTGTCATGGACTAAAAAACTACAACAAAGTATATGAAAATGCACTATATATACACACAATCTTCACATTGTACACGAAATGACTGAGATGGAATTGGCTTTGAGGCAAAGCCTTGATGCAATGAACTCTAATCTACAATCATTCATTGGTATCACCACACAAGACGATGGTGCCTTCTACATACGCGTCGATAGCTTAAAGCACAAAAGAAACGTCCAAAGATATATTGATTTATTTTGCAACGGAGATCAAGACATTGAAGAACACGACACGAGAAAACTCAAAATCACGACATATTTGCTTCACATGAATGACATCCCTCACATTGGAGAGGATTTTGCAAACAAAGTTTGGGAACACGACCTCGGCGTACATTTTGACGGCATACGAGAAGATCAGGCCACATTTGTGTTTGAAAGAGCTATCGATCAACAAATGACAAACATTACAACGCGGAAATGTGACATGTGTTATAAAATTGGTTCTCACCACAAACTACTCAAATGTGGCTCTTGTAAAATGGCATATTTTTGCAATACCAAGTGCCAAGAATTGGCTTGGAACGGCCATCACAGGAAAGAATGTAAATTTAAAATGAAATTGATTGAAAAAAAATCAGATCTTTTAGTAACTTGGAAACAGGAGATGGCATGGAGATTTTTTTTGACCACACACAAACGGGGCATTTTTGAATTCTTTGACGAGGTTGAAAGCAAATGTGGCAAAAAATCCAAAATTCTATTACTCACGAATATGATTTCCTATGATGACAAAGTCGGATTTCAATTCCGTACAGTTTCAATGCGATTTTTCACTTCATACAAAAAAACATCAATGCATGGGTCGTTTTTGACAATGAAGAAATTTCTCCTATGGAATCAAATATTGAAAAGTCGTCCAGATACATATATGCTGGCAATTCCATACAATGGCTATTTCAATTTTTTTCCAATTATTTGACAAAAACAAGCTTCAAGACTACAACATATAAAAGTTGTTCCCATCAACCACCATCAATGTCTCCGCCCCCCTCCATCCTCGTATGGCTCGAGAATCACGTCCGCAAGCCCATAGAGGGCTCCTTTGTGGACGAGTACTTCTGTGCTCCCGTGAAGAAGGCGTATGTGAGCTTAGTAAAACAACATTAGTAGGAACACATTAAAAGTGCAAATAATACCGTTGGACTTCTCTACATCCCTTGATCCCACACCCACATAGGAACACAGCAGCATAAAGTAATATGATAAGAAGCAACACAAATGTTGCATAGATTACAACCCTCCACGTGCTCATGCCCACATAGTGACGGCCACAAGAAGATGGGGGTGTAGGTGCACTTGAGTAGAGCAGTTTGCCATTTTCATAGAAAAAGGCATCACTTAAACATGGAAGCCATGTTATGTATTGTATGTGCAGACAAGATGAAGTGTGTTTCATGCAATATCCATCCATGTCTCCTGAAGCAATATTTGACGATGTTCTCCATAACACAATATAATCAGATGGGTACTCCAATCTATATGTGGACAAAGCCTTTGGTGCTATTGTAGGCAGTGGAAAATTCCGAATCAATGACAAGCTGTCACGGTTTCTCGACTCTACGAGCACCTTGTCAAATTCAATTTTACCTGCACGAAGAATGTCCAGAAACAAAATTGTGCAAGTGTCGTCAACAAAACGTTTGTCACAATCAGTTTCCTTAAATTTCAAATCAAACCAAATATGACCAGAAAATTTAACCTGCACGAATTCGGTCAATAAGGTAAAATTTACATCTTGTTTCATTTCATAAGCTAGCACAAGCTCAGAGCGTACATCATCCCACAAAACGTCCACTTCAACTCCAGGCCACAATCGCAGGGCTTTCAAACAAACATCTGTGTAGTTTTTATTGTATGTATTTGATGCACACCTATGAGAAAAGATGTGTTTTTTGAAATTACTTTCTTGGTCTGGTTTGAGAATCAGAACGTAGTCTACAAACAATATCAATGCAATGACCAAAAAAAGAATCTTGACAAAATGTATTTTATTCTCCCACAACCAATTGAATAGCCAAAATGGAAAACTCTGTTTCGATGTCGAAGTAGGAATTAATTGTATGTTTGCTTCTTTTTGTGAAATAGGAAGATCAAGTCTGAGCTTTTGATACGAAATGATTTTCATTCTCGGTCTATCAATTTTTCTTTTATGTTGTGGTAGATGGTGTGGTTGGTAAAAATTAAACATCATGCGAAGTTTTTGAGGTCTTTGACTCATTCAACTCATTTCCCTGTACCGTACAAGGATTTCCGTTGGACTTCTCTACATCCCTATTTTCCACGCCCACATTCCATACACTATTCTCTCTGTTATCCCCCTCCCCTGCATAGCCTGCACTATTCACGGCATAGCCTGCACTACTCAACGAAGCCGTAAGATCCACATGCCGGTGTCTCCCACGGCATCTCTGCACGACTTTGACCAAGAGCGCTATCAAACACACAATGGCAAGGATAAAAATAGCAACAACTACATACGCACTCAGACTCATTTTATTGAATACTCTAAACAGTTTAATACAAAACAATGGCATATCGTTGAAATAAAAGAATTCAAAACCTAACGCAAATGCCCCAAGCCATGCACGACCCCATCTGCTTCGAAACCCTCCTTGCCACCGTGCTGCTCTGGATCTCCCTCTTTGGCATGAGTGAATGCGCCCTCCGCAACGTTGATGCCAAATACCACATACACTTCTACGCTTTCTTGTTTTCCGTCGTCCTCGTCTATCTATACTTTGCAAGAATGAGCTTTTGTTCTCTTATGTGACATTTTGCATCACACTTCATGTAACATTGAATGTGACGTCGTATCGAACCTTCCGTTTTCCCATTCTACCTTTCTGGTTCATCTTCAAAACCAACTCGGATGCTATCTCAATATTTTCATGCGTTGCAATAATTATTTCATGTGCGTCATTATCTCCATACATTACAACACGTTGTGACATTGTGTACCCTACCTCAGCCAGAATGTTGCGAAGGGGTTCCAATCTTTCTTCTAGTTTGGGTAATCCCACTGTATATGCATACGATACCAACACTCGTTCATCCCACTTGGCAGGACCCTTTCGACCAGGACCTTGTCTCAGTGCCCAATAAGACTCATGGTCTATGATTGGATGCTTTAACTCTTTCAGTAAACGGCGATACTGCATCTGCTTCTTGGAGTTTTTGGGCTTGAAAAACAACCAATTCTGACCCCTCGTAAGCTTGGGATATTTTGCAAGAGTTTTGAGCTTCATTCTAAGGTCCAAATAAAGTTCTTTTAAATACCTTACGACAACTTTAATTCAAAAAAGTTTACAAGAATGAGCTTTTGTTCTCTTATGTGACATTTTGTATCACAGGACATTTACACATATTATAACATGATAAAATTGCAATAAAGTCCATTCCACGCACAGTTTTCCATTCATCTCTATTAATTGAACGTGGTTTAGATGTTAAATCCATTGACAATATCAAATCATCTGCGTGAAAAATGTTGTAATTGGCTGTTGTAAGAATATCAAAAATGTCAGTTACTTCAACGCCACTTGTTTTTGTGGGAATTGGTTGATGTTCAAAAAAAATAAAACATGGTGCAAATTTCAATGATAAAAACTGTTTGGCACCCTGAAGAACTTTTGTTTCACTTCCCTCGACATCCATTTTCATAATAATAGGTCTTTCCTGAAGTTGGAATTTTCCCGCTACGTTAAACAATAAAGAATCTAACGTGTGTGCATTGACATATTCTTCACACTTTACATGTTTGTCATTATCAAAATCTTTAAAGCCTTCAAAAGCAGGTGTGAGTCTTGCATTTCCATTGTTTATTTCTTTATTTGTGCTCCACATGCACATTTTCAACCCGTCAGTGTCTGATAATGCCGCCTTGATTACTTGTACTTGGTCTCGCATGCCTTCATTCAAACATATTGTGCTTGTTAGTCGATCAATATTAAATTGAAACGCTTCAATTGCAAGTATGGAATGATTTTCTGACGCAAGAAAGCTTGTGAAGAAACCAATATTTGCTCCAATGTCAATGATAGTTGATTTTTCATTCCTTTGTTTTAATATCAACAACATCAGTTCAAGAAGTTGCTTTTCCCACAACATTCCCCCTTCTAATGTATCACTCACAATGTCATGTACAGTATGCACACTCATTTTGTAAATTTTGATGGAATTTTGATCCAATAAATTCAAGTTCAATAAATTCTTATTAATTTGTATGGTACGTCCATAAGAATCGTAATTTTTCCCGTCACATGTTATTGGCATATGTGATGCTGAGGAGTTCACCTGCACAACTCTTACACTTGATCTTGATATATCGCGAGATGTCAACTTTATTGGTTTCTCAATTTTCATTGATTGACTCAAAGACTTAGCTGGAGCAGGAGCACGCCAGGTCAAAGATAGATTCATCAAATACGTATGCATCAACACCACACTGACCAGAAACACAATTCCGATCCTCAAAAATGTTGTATTCATTACAATTCATATAGTATCGATATATCTAAAAATAACCCTTTCTGATAAAATACACAAACGCAATCAAATTTGCTCCGATTTGATTTGCTCCGATTTAATCCAAAAAACTAATAAAAACCCCTCAAGCCGAATCGAGAGAAATCCCACGGAACCCCATCTGATCCAGGATGTTGATAAGGTCGAACAACAACAATCTATCAATGTTTCGCTCGTGCTCACGCTCGCGCTTGGATAACCAAGCACATCCGGCCCAACCCAAGTCACGCCTTCCTTTTTTTGCTACAAAACGTTGCACGGCATCATCAAAATTCTTGTAAAACGATGGAAAAATGAGTCTAAACTCAAATGGACATCGAAGGCCACCGCATTCTTGCCACCCAGAAATTGGAAATCTGCGGCGTGGAAACCAATCCATACCCTTGTCCACAATCAACTCACACTTGTCCAAAATAAACTCGAAATGATCTGCAATATTGTGCATGTTTGTAACTTGGTGTATGAGGATAACCATCTCGCGTGTGTGCTGGCGGTCTTGGTATACCGTCACCATATCCAAAATGTCTTCAACATACTGAATGTATTCATCCAACCATAACGCTGTTCCAACGATATCAAAGGAGTGTGTAAAATTAGAAGTCTTTGCCTGAACACGGCCGCGATTGAAGTAGAACCAGTCAACATCAAAGCATAACAGATATCGACTGTGGTAAACGTTTTCAATCAGACGTTCAATGGACAGCATGGCATCTGCGTTCTGGTTTAATATCGATATATCTCAAAACAACCCTTTATGATAAAATACACAAACGCAATCAAATTTGCTCCGATTTGATTTGCTTCGATTTGATTAAAAAAAATCAATAAAAACCTCCCAACCCAAATCGATGCAAATTCCACGGCACCATGCCACGCTTAGAAAAAATTCCCGAGAACAATTCCGTCACTCAAGCCATCCCCCCAGACGGCCTTAAAATCACACAGAAAAGAACGCACACAGACGTATGCTCGGATTACGCCTGTCCAGATTACGAATACTTACATCACATTCCGTCCCCAACCAGTCAAGCCCTTATGATGATGAAGGGCGTGGAAATCTTCCTTGATCCCGATTTGAAGCAAGAGACCCAATGGATGCCACCTCAATTTGCAAATCTTGTATGTCAGAGCTCGATATTACGACATCAACCCCGCTCACCCGAAGACAAACACGCAATGGTGTGTATGGTACCGAAAAATGCAACATTACTCACCATTCTCATGGACGGAAGCAGCAAAGTCTATTTCTGTGATCACATCTTCAATTCCGTCCAGGATTCTTCGCCCAATCAAATCAAAAACCAAATCGAAAACCAAATCGAACACCACTGGTGGAAGGCAAGCGCTTATGCCCTCGAGACTTTCCAATTTCAACAAGTCTTTCCTGCCAACAGCATCTTCTACGCATGGCTTCATCACGATAAGAGCAACAAAATCAACCTTGGCATATTTGACATCAGTGTGGCCAACCACGAAACAGTCCACCACTTGAAAATAGAGCAACGTTCAAGGATTATCCATCAAATGTTCTGCCAGGCAGTCCAAAACCATCACGAAATTGGCAATCTCTCATGGATTTGGGTGGGGGAACTCGGACAAGACGAAATCAACGAAAATAACACACACACACCAGCTTCAGGGGCTTGCAATGTCATCCACCACAACAATTGGTGCTATGAAATTGACTATCTTCTCAAATTCCCTCCATCACCGAATTCTCATCCTCAAGAGGGAACATACAACATCATCACAGCAACACGTCAAGAAGTAGAACAAAAGTCGGATCACAACGACACTCTACACCAAAAAAAGAAATTTAAAGCCCTCTCCGTCAAAATTCCATAACTCCAACCAACCTGAAGCAATGAAAAATCAGAAACGAATCAACACAAAACTTAAAGTATATTAGAACAATAAAGCATTTGAAAATGCGCAAGCAAAAGCCTGTGCCTTATTTCTCAAGTATACACCCCTCTTTTCTTCACACAAAAATAACAAAAACACCACGTCGTAGACCAATTTACAGAGTGAGCTTGCACCTGAACGCGCTGCCCGCATGCCTCGCCGTCGTGGCCGCGGTGCTCCTCGCGGCGCGGGGGGCGCGCGCAACCCACTGTGCAGTGGACGAATACGATGACGCGGGCACGTGCACGGCCTGTCCAACGGGCTCCACGTCCCCCGCCGGCAGCGATGCCGAAGACGACTGCGTGTGCCGCGAGAATTCTGTGTTTCAACCAGCCACTACGTTCCAACATAGCGTGGACCTTCTGGGGGGATATCAACTGTCCACGACCAACTCTGTCAATTTCCCAGGCTCGGACAATTGGGTCGATACAGAAGCTTTTGCATTGACATTGCTCAATGCAGACGGAACAAGTTTGCTGGCATGTGAGAGCAATTACTGTTACGAAGTTGATTTGACGGGAGCCACGCCTCTTATCACGCTTCGCTTCACAACATCAGATAGCAATCAACCAATGGCATTTGTCGTCACAAAGGATTTTTCACGTATATTTTTGTTTGAAGACTATCCGGATAGCATTTATTATATTGACACAACCACTTGGACTTGGACAAGATGGGAAATCCACGAATTAAATAATTACATTGGGTGGGAAGATGCCGTAATCACATCAGATGATCAATATATTTATGCATCAATGTATAACAAAGATATATACAAAATTCATCTTTCGTCAACGTGTTTGAGTAATTTTGACGTGTCTACTTGTACGGAAACGTGGATACAACTGTCTAACAAAGCAACAGGGGTTGCGTTGTCAGGAGATGGCATGACACTATTTGCTTACTCTCTATATTCTACAATGTATAGGATTGATGTGAATACAAAAGCAATTACTACGATAAATCATGGATGTAGTGATGTGAGTCAAGGTCGAATTCGAATGTTATCAGACGGACAAACATTGTACGTTATGGGCCGCAATCGAAATTGGGGCAAAGGCTTGTTTGATACCACCACAGACTCATGGATTGGCTCTCCTTGTTATCTGGGTGTTTCACCAAGCCCATACAACAATGACAATATGCATGGCATGGCACTTAATCAATGGGATACTGTGTTTATTTTGACAAAGGACCGCTACCTCTTTTCCATCGACTTGGTTACGCGGCAAGCAGGCTGTCCGTGCAACAGCGGCTTCTACGACAACGCCGGCACGTGCGAGGCGGCGTGTGCTGCTGACTATTACGGCACGGAATTCAACGTTTGCACCCAATGCCCCACCGGCCAAGTGTCTCCCGCGGGCAGCGATGCCGAAGACGATTGCGGGTGCGCGGCGGGCACGTATTTACAAGCAGGAGGCATGGGGCCTTTATCTCTGGGAAGTTCTTCCGAACTATCAAGCATAGCTGTATCTCATCATACCGTATCATCTTTTACTCGATTGCCAGGGACAAACTATGCATTCCTTCTTATTCGACATCAAATATTACGAATTGATTTGACCAGTGGTGATCAAACAATAGTTGCTGGACAATCAACATCAGGTCTTGTTGATGGCGTTGGAACGAATGCACAGTTTCAATTTTATAGTGAGTGTCACGGACTTGCCTTGAATGACGACAACACAATATTGTATGTTTCAGATAATTACAATAACAAAATTCGTAATGTTGATATCACATCAATACCATCAACCGTAACAAGTATGAGTTATACGTTTCCTGCAAGTTATCCTGATTACCACGACCCACGTGATATATTTTGGAAAGATGGACATTTGTACGTGATGACCGAGTATGGTGCTATTCACAAGTGTGATATGACGGCAGATACGTGTACCTTGATTATTTCATCTTCAAATCTTCCCGCAACGTCAACGATCTTGCGTATGCGGACAACATCCGGGGTCAAAGTGTTGTTTACAGCACGTACGAGTACTAATCCATACACGATTCCTGTTTACGAAATTGCTGATATTGCGAATGGAGACTACACATTCACATTGAAAACCACAATCAGCAATTGGCAAGACATTGGAGTGTTCAGTTTGATTGATGCTTCAACACTTGTAGCTGCCTGGCGTGTGCCAGACACTTGGGCAAGTTATTTGAACATTTACGACCTTAACAACAATGGCAACTTGCTAATTTCATCTGATCTTGGTTATAGCTCACTAACACGGTTTGCAGCGTGGGATGATGGTTATGTTTATCACATGAACGCCAACAACAATCCTGCAGGTTTGATCAAAACATACGTTGGTGGTGCAAGTTTGCCCGACCAGTGCACCGCCTGCCCCGCGGGCAAAACCTCGCTCTTCAACAGCGATGCCGAAGAGGATTGTCAGTGCGCGGCGGGGAGTTATTCGCAACGAGGACCTGTAAACGGATTTACAGAAGGCGATTACGCCGTGTCCACCCCGACCATCAGCAACTTGCCGGATATGAAATCAGGAAATTCCAAATATTATATTAAGACAATAGCCTTTGGACCGAACTCGGATCTTCTGTATGTGCAACGATCCTATGATGCGACTGTATACCCGAATGTGTTTGTATTAGACGTTTCTACAAACACTGTAGTTGATACCTTGCAGGATACGGACTGTGTTTATGATGCTACTTCCATTGCGGTCAGTCCAGTGGATCAAAACATTGCGTTTTTCGGCACCCAAATTTCATCCGTGTATGAGCAACATATTGTAAAATGGGACAGGAATGCGAATACATGTTCAGTTCTTTTTCGGCCTTCCAATTGCAAAACTCAGACTCATGTATCAATATCAAATGACAACAATTATCTTTTGGTTTGTTGTACCACAAACGATAATCCAGGTAGTTACTGGATACGTAACTGCATGGAATATTCTGATTATGATAGCACATCACCCACTTTGTTATGGACGTCTTCTGATCAAAGTTATTATGGCACGTACAACGGTCTTTCCTACGCTCCGGATGGTTTTACGGCTTATTTGACTGAGTATGAAAGTCCAAGTTCGCGAAAAATAATGAAGATTGATATCAGTAGCACGCGCGATTCCGGAACTTTATCCTCATGGGTAACGAATCTCGCCGGTTATCACTATCCTTTCAATTTGTTGGTGGATCCCACCAATACATTCATTTACATCATCAACAGAAATGAAATTGTTAAGGTGAATATCGCTGATCAAACAAGCAACATAGTCGCAGGCTCAGGTTATAACAGTGATCAGGTTCAGGATGGCATTGGGACTAGTGCTTGGTTCAATGATGCATATGGTATAGCCATGCATTACAGTGGAAGCATTTGGGTGGGTGAAACGATGCCATCCCCCTTACGTAAAATCGAAGCAGGCACGGTAACATATACCCCCGGGGATTGTTTATCGTGCCCCACCGGCGCAACCTCCCCCGACTTTTCGACTTCGATTTCCGACTGCCAGTGCGGGCCCGGTTACACAGGGACAGATACCTGCACGCTGTGTGCTGAAAATAGCGTGAAACCCACCTCCGGCTCGGGCGCCTGCACGCCCTGTGCCGAGGGCACGGTTTCGAATGCGGCGCGCACGGCCTGCGTGTGTGGGCCGGGGCAAGAACCCGATGGGGCGGGGGGGTGCGATCCGTGCCCGTCGAATCATTACAAGTCCGCCTATACCGATGACGCGTGTCTCGAGTGTCGCTGGAGCAGCGCGACCGATTCCACGGGCACGAACGCCGACTATCTCTGCAAGTGCATCCCCGGGTATTACAACGAGGTTTCACAGACCAACGACTGCGAGCCCTGCGCCATGGGGACGTACAAAACCACCACAGCGAACTTGGAGGCTTGCTTGGCATGCCCCACAGGCTCCACGACCAACGCCACGGGCAAGGATGAACTTGAAGATTGCATCTGCGACCTGGGCTACACGGGCACGGGGGGGGCCTCGTGCGTAGCCTGTGCTGCGGGTGAATACAAAGCCTCGACGGGCTCTGTCGCCTGCACCACGTGCCCCGTGGGTTCCACGAGCCCGGAAGCCTCAACTGCCTCCACGGACTGCGTTTGTGAATCCCCGGCATATACTGGGGATCCCGGGGGGCCTTGTACTTGTAGTCCCGGGTATTTTTTGCAATCCACACCTTCAAATTGGAATTTTGAATCCAGAACTCCTTATTTGGAATTGAGTGATGGCCAGGCTACAGGGAATTTGGCATATCTTGGTTCCAAAAACCTTGGCAGTTCCATTGTTGTCGTATCGTCTTCGATACCCACTTCTGAAGGTATTTTATGGGAAATTGGCGGAGGTGGAGCCGGAGCTGTGTTTTACGTAGAAGGTTCGGTCCCAACACAATACCTACACATTTCTGCAGGAGCTGGTGATGCATTTAAAACATCTTCTGACGACAAAACAGCAATTATTAGAATACCTCTTCCAGATTCTCGAATTCCGCAAGATGGAACTATTGTGGAATTGGCTTTGATTGTGACACAGCCGGGAGAAATCAAGTTGTACATTGACAAAGTATTTATAGACTCTGCAAGTTGTACTCAATTCTGCCACGCAACATGCACAGGAACTTCCACGTATTATTGGCACGGAAATGACAATGCAAAGTTGAATGGCATTTCAGGAGGTGTAGTTGTAAATAACCTTCAAAGCACCTCGTGGCAAGGATCTATCTCAGGCACTTTAAAGTTTTACGAACAAATTGATGATGAAATCAACAATCAAATTTACTTTGACGGAAATTTAGCAGCATCTGGTTGCACCAGTTGTGAGGCAAATTCTTACTGTCTCGGTGGCGAAACTCAAAGCTCATGCCCACCCAACTCAGTCTCCCCGGCCGGAAGCGATGCGTTGGAAGATTGCCAATGCGATGCTGGTTACACAGGGGACGCAAGCTCATGCTCGGAATGCTCTGCCAATCAATATAAAGATGCACTGGGTAGCGCAGCGTGCTCTGGATGTCCTCCAAATACAAACTCCCCTGCAGGGAGCACCGATGTCTCTTTCTGCGCAGCCAACGCCGGGTACTACCTTGCGGGGGGGACTGCAGAATCGTGTCCAGAGAACTCAAACTCCGTCGTCGGAAGCACCGCCTCCACCGACTGCAAGTGTAACGTGGGCTACACGGGACCGGACGGCGGCGCTTGTACAGCATGTGCTGCCGGCAAATACAAGGATGCTTCGGGCTCGAATGCCTGCGCAGATTGTCCGGTCGACTCTAACTCCGATGTCGGGAGCACTTTATCGAGTAATTGCTCTTGTAATCTCGGCTACACAGGCCCAGATGGAGGAGCTTGTACAGCCTGTGCCGCTGGGGAGTATAAAGATAGCACGGGACCCTCCGTATGTATCGTTTGTCCCGAAAACACGAATTCGAATACAGCAAGCACTTCGTTGCAAGCCTGTGTATGTAAGCAAGGCTTTTCAGGACCAGACGGGGGACCCTGCCTTTCCTGTGCTACAGGCACGTTCAAAGATGCCTTGGGATCTTCAGATTGTTCAGACTGCCCCAACAACAGCAATTCCCCTGCCGAAAGTACCGCCATAACAGACTGTATGTGCAACAACGGATACTCTGGCGATGATGGTACTCCTTGCATCGAATGCCCGGCGAACCAATATGAAGATACCACGACCAACACGTGTGAAACTTGCCCCGATAACTCTATTTCTCCCACCACCAGCGATGCCATCACAGATTGTCTTTGTGATATGGGCCATTATTTGGGAACTACGCCTGGAAATTTGCAGTGGAAATTTGAAACGGAATCTAGGTCTCCGTCTTGTACATTAACCCAAACAGCATCAACAGCATGTGGAACGGGAACCACGAGTGCTATCGTTCACGCAAAATCAAGCATTCCAGCTTCCCCCACCACAGGTATGTTGTGGGAAATTGGAGGAGCCGGGGCAGGAACTATTTTTTATCTTGAGTATATCAATTCAGTGCAATACCTTCACGTTTCCGCTGGCGCGGGAGATGTATACAAAACAGAATCAGACACAACCACAGCTGTAATTCAAATTCCGTTGCCAGATTCCAGAATAAAGCAAGATGGAACGGTTGTCGACATTGCCATGGTTGTCACTACACCGGGAACTATTGCACTCTACATTGATAAAGTTTTGATAGATACAGAATCATGTACAAATTTTTACGCTTCAAATCAAATTTTGTGGCATGGAGCGGACGCTGGTCGATTGACAGGAAATTCTGGAAGCAGTCCAACTGTAGTAAATAATTTAGCTTCATTGACATGGTCTGGAACCATCGAAGGAAATCTTAACAGGTACACACAAACAAGTGAAGAGCTTGGTGGTAATTATTTTGATGGTTCAGAAGGAATATCGGGTTGCGGTGAATGTGAAGCTGGCACATACAAAGATGTCGTAGGTGACAATGCATGCACTCCTTGTCACGATAACTCGATATCCCCGGCCGGCAGTACATCTGCAGATGCTTGCTTGTGTGAAAAGGGATACCGTAAAATCGATGGAAATTGTCAGTTTTGTGGTATCGGAGAGTACAAAGACACCATTAGCGATGCCACTTCTTGCTCAATATGCGAATTTGGCACCACCCTCCAAATAGCATCCACATCCGTAGATCAGTGTCTATGCAATCCGGGAACTTATAAAGTGTCCGGGGATCCCTTCCAGTGTGATGTGTGCCCAGTGGGTTCTTACACAGACACCCAAAACACGGCTACGACATGTACCCAGTGTCCCGATAACACCCTAACCAATGGATTGGCCAAACAAAACATCGATGATTGTCTCTGTACCTATGATTTCACAGCACCGGACGGGGGGGCTTGTGTAGCGTGTGAATCTGGCAAATACAAGAGTATTTTGGGCTCATCATCATGTGTAAACTGCCCAACCGGCTCCACCTGCGTGTGGGACCCAGATGCTTCTTCTAAGGTTGTGACATGCAATGCGGGCTACACTGCAGACGGAACCGGTTGCTCAGCTTGTGTGGAGGGACAATACAAACCTCTTGCCGGCCCTGGTACTTGCGACACTTGCCCCAGTAACAGCATCTCACCCTTGGCAAGCACGGCATTGACCGATTGCCAATGCAACGCCGGTTACAGTGGACCAGACGGAGGGACATGTACAGAATGCACGGCCAACAGTTACAAAGACGTGATTGGATCATCTGCTTGCGTGCCATGCACTCTGTATTCAACCTCCCCCGCCGGCAGCGACAACGTGACCGACTGTGTCTGCGACTCTGGCTACGTGCATGCGGGCGACGGCTCCTGCGACCGAGTGTGTGCGGCGGGCTTCGAAGCCAACTTTGAAGAAAGCTCTTGCGTGGGGTGTGGGAACGGAAAGTACAAGCCCGCGGCCGGCGACGAATCTTGTACGCTATGCCCAGAGCACGCATCTCACAGCCTCTACAATCAAACAGATATCACAGCCTGCGTATGCGAGCACGGCTTCATCTTCAACTCAGAAACCCAACTATGCGACGCATGCGAGACTGGCAAGTTCAATAACTACGGGGGTGAAACTCGTTGCTTTGACTGCTATTCAGACACATCTGGTGATTGTATTGCATCAAATAGTGGCACGACATCATGTACTGATATTTGTCAAGCTGCTGCGGGGTATCAGATTGCGTCAGACACAACGAACGTCGAAATCTGCCCCGCGCACACCTACAACGACGGCTCCTACACAACGTGCCAGACGTGTCCGGATGGCTCAGACACCAGTGCGGAGGGATCGACCTCTGTCTTGGACTGCGAATGTCAGCCAGGCTACTTCAGGAACACCAATTCCGTGTGCGAGGCCTGTGCCATCGGAACTTTCAAAACGGGTACAGGGGATCCCGCGTGCTCCACCTGCCCCGATGACATGACAACTTTGACGACTGCTTCCACTGCCTGCGTGTGTGCAGCTGGATTCGAACCCAATGCTGACAATACGGCGTGCCAAGCTTGTCCTGCCGGCGAGGCCAAGTTCGTCGCGGGCAACGTGAGCTGCATACTTTGCACCAATCACTCAACTCTTCAAAGTGATCTCCCACACCAAATCTCTTCCTGCCTCTGTAATCCCGGCTACACAGGAAGCCATTTATCTTGCTCTCCCTGTGATGTGGGCTTCTTCAAGAACTCTTATGACAATAGCTCCTGCACGGAATGCACTGAGTATGCTACCACAGCAAGTGCCGCATCCACAAGCATTACCGCATGCACTTGCGAAGAATTGTACGAGCCCCACCCCGATGGAGGTCCAGACCAACCCGACGGCTCTTGCATTTCATCTTGTAATCCAGGAACATTTAAACTCGATAACACATGTGCAAATTGCTCACAGGGATTCTACAAGGATGTATCAGGACCCCAGGAATGTACTCCATGCCCCGACCCTCGAAATGCAAGTGATGTGGGAGCTGACAGCATTCAAGATTGCTCTTGTCACGCGGGAGAGATGGCCTTGGGAGGAAATACCGCAACACTCGATTCCATCCAGGGCTATTTGGACCTCAACACAATCTCCCACACATGTACAGCCATCCCTTGTTCATTCTATAGCAATCACGCGAACCCTTTGAAGGAAATCACAGTCTCAACCTCTATTCTCTCACTCACCATTCACCTCAGAACCACAACGACTTCCCTGCTTCTCTATCAATGCGAAACCGAAAGCCTATGCCAGGGTCTTACATCCATTAACCTCCCCACAATTCGAGCAGAATACGTGGACATCGTAGCAACAAGCAACACACCAGACATATTCAATTACATCTCCATCCATGCCTACACAAGAGCAGATGCTTCATTCTCAAACACAAATCATGCATGGTGGGACTTGGAACAAGCACAGACTTTAGTTTCCACACATAACATGCAACCAGGTGAAAGCATCTTCGACTCCAACACCGCAATCGTAGATAATACTGTCTGTGTCACATGCGAAAGGGGATTGATTTGTGAGGATTTTATCAAACAATAAACATAATTTGACATTTTCCCCATAAAACCCGTCCTCCCTTTCATCTATATAAGTAACAATTACAGTCAATTACCATGTCAATGCAAGAAACAAGCCAAGCCAATCCATATTTCCTGTATTTCGATACTGACACCATTGAAAATACATCCTTTTTACATCCACAAATTGTTCAAACAAATTTGCCATTCGATAAAGCACTGGACAAATTGAGGCAAGAATATGAAGAAGTTTACAATTTTGTTCAAAATTTTCAACACATCCCAAAACTACCCGGCAAACCTTCAGTAAGAGAAAGAATCAAAAGTGAAGAGGATTATGAAAACTTGGAGGCTGAATTACAAAATCATAGACAAAATTTAGCACAATACAATGAAAATGAATTTGAAGGGTCAATGTCCACTCGCCATGATTTGGCAGTAGACGCACTAAATGAAATTTACAATAGAATATATAAAACAAGATGGAAGTTTATACCCCAAAACAGTCAAGATTCCATACGGATAAAAATACAGCAGGTTTATGCATTTTGGCTTTATCGTGCAGTGATTTTTTTAAATCCATATGACGATTATAACCTATATGAAATTTTGCAAATACCTTGGCGTCATTCCAACTATTATGACTGGGAGTCAAAACAGTGGAAGCAAAATATTGACATTTTACACTTTTCATTTCCATATTTGATGAAATTAATAGATAATTGCACAGAAGACCAGGACAAATTCCGTATACAAAATGCATATGCTTTACTGTATTCCCCGCAAATCCGCCAAAAATATAATGAAATGGGAGATTACCGCTATGGTGATGCTTTTCACAGAATCACCTTTGTGCAAGAATTGACACCCACAGATATGGAAATTCTCAAAATCATTAACAATGATTTGTCTGACTTCAAGACTGATCGAGGTGTGAACCTGGCTGAATTCACAACATGCGCAGTATGTTTGGAGCCTCAATATGTGATGTCTCTATTGCGTACATGTGCCAATTCAAACGAGCAGGAACAAGTTTTACCGAAACAACATGTACGGAAACATTTGGTTTGTGCTGTATGTGCACAAAAGTGTGGTGAAAAATGCCCTATTTGTAAGCAAAGAGGCCCTTGGAATTTAGTGAAAAGAGTAACACCAATAGACGGAGGCGGTTTCCAAGAATTTACATCTAATGAGCGATTCACCTCGCTATCGATGTAAACAACATTGCCCTAAAATCTACTACACAAGACTTCATCCCCTCCCATCAGATGTCAGACATTTCAAACCTCACCTTAACCAACCCCATCATCTTGGAAGCCATGAAAGACCTCTACCACAGTGACCTCTTTCACCAACACAACACCTTGACATCCCAAATTACACACCTACAACATCAAAACAGGTTTCTAAAACAAGACATTGAGTACCTTAGAGAAACATGTAGATTATACTTTCGATTCGTGAGTGCATGGAATTGAAGTATTCAAATTAAAACTCTCGTAATTGAATCTTTATTGAAAGATTATCAAACCTAAGAGCCCCTAGTCATCAAAGATAAGAGGCCCTAGTCATCAAAGATAACAGATATTTAGTTTCCGCTCCCCCACCCAAGATAAGAGATAAACCCGCTTGGAGACTTTTCTTCCCAGCTCTTCAAACGAGCCTGGAGTTGCTGCTCAAAATCATACGATTTTTGAAGGGCTTCAAAGTCTTCATAATAGTTCCCCGGGTTTTGTCTGATAAACTTGTCGTACTTCAACAGGTCATTTACCTGTTCGGGGTTCAAGTGGTCGCAACTCCTTTTTTGGAGGAGGTCACCCAACTCAGGGGAAAGTGTGCCATTATTTTGAGAAACACGAAGGCATATCACAAGAGTGGAATCAAGCGGGACTGACTTTAGGTTCCAATCTTTGAGTGTATTCACGTACACTTTGTCTTCGTGATCCTTCTGGCTGAAAGACAGTTTCTTCTTGCTGGAAGACCCTTCATCATTGCTGGGAGACCCTTCCTCCTTCTCTTGAACCATTTCCAACCTCCCTTTTTTCGCAAGCTCGAGTTCAACCAAAAAGTTCTGATGAAACTCATACGCCTTTTCAAGGCTTTCGAAGTCTTCGAAGTTGTCGAACGGTCGTTCTTGGACATACTCACTAAGTGTGAGAAGGTAATTCTTGTTTTCGACGGTCAAATCGTCGCAACTCCTTGTTGTGAGGAAGTTACTCCAGTCAGAGGAAAGCTTGTCGTTGAGTGCAGAAACAAAAAGGCATTTCTTAAGCGTGTAATTGAGCATCCGCTTGGTCATCACCCCACCTTGTTCTGTCTTCACATACAATGGATCACTCTCTCGTATTTTAGCAGACCAGTTTTCATCCAGTGGTCTGGACAAATATCCGGCTTCACATTGGAGATCCATTTCGTACACGCGATAATCATTATCACGAAGGCCTGCATTGTAATCTTTTGAATTGTTGTCTCCGTGATCTGAAAAATTCATAATGTCAGTCACATTTATGTTAGAAAAGTCACTTAAATACAGTCTTCAAAAAAACCATGCACGAATTTCCCCATATATGAATGCGACCCACCCAACTCTAAGCATGAATCCCTTCTCCCTCCGCACGCGTCACGAACTTGAGAGTCAAGTGGCTATGATCCTACTTCAAATGCCCTTCCCCCCCCTCCCATTAGTAGTTATGAATGGTGAAGGTGAAGAGACTATTGCCTCCTCCCACGATCTCCTTTCTCAAGCCCTAAGTGTTTCACTCATCTCCCCTCCCCTTACTCCATCCTCACAAGAAGAAATGATCCTCAAAAAGCAAAGCATTCTCACCGAACTCAACACTCGTCTCAGTAATATGTGGAAGCTCGAAGTTGCCAAGTTTATGCATGAAACTATGTGTATGGAGCCCCCCCAAAGCACACCAGACCCATCCAACCATCACAATATGTATGATTACATGTGGAAACGAACTTGGAGGTCCATCCCCATCCAAAACTGCTACGATATCTATTGTGCAGCATTCAGGGAATACATCTCCCTCTACCCGGGCAGTGCCGACCTTCGTATCTACCCTCTTTCATCCGTAACAAACGATACCATCGTCTACCAACACGCTCTCGATCATCTCAAGGCAAGAGAGGCTTACATAAGAGATGACTTTGAGGATGCCCTAGACGATGAAGAATTACAAGCAGAAGAGAAAGCAAAAGAGACAAATCAGGGATTTCCTACACCAAAATCTCCCCAAACCCCCCAAGTCCCACCAGCAAAGAAAGACATTCATTCATACCCAGATCTCATACGTCTGTATGCAATATCTATGTATTTTGAGAGTCAGACGCTAGATTGAATTTAGGTACACATTTTTTTCATAAGCCATTCAGCATGCAATGAATTAAGTGTTTTGATGGTTTATTAAACCATCACAAATCAAAAGCACATGACTCTAAAAGTCTACGAAGCACATGACTTTAAAAGTCTACAATGATAACTCAGAGGAGGAGAAGGAGGCAGAATAGAGTTTAAGTGTTCATGTGAATTTATTACATGAATAAATTTGGAAATTGCTCACAATACAAAGCATCTACAGGAGCGACGCTATCAATGATGGCGGCCACAGACGCGCTTCAAAAATTCGTCGTAGTTTTTACTCTCATTTTCTTCACGCCTGCGCTTGCGCTCACGTTTTTCCTCTTCTTTCTGTAGTCTTGCTTTTTCATCAGCTATTTCATCAGCTATTTCTTCCTGTAGTCTTGCTATTTCACGTAACATTGTTGTCACTTTATTTGCTTTTTCCTGACTTTCTTTTGCTTCCAACCAATCTTCTGATCCTTTTTGTCCACCTCGTCCGGACATGTTTGCTGGTCGGCATTAGAGAATCAGATCTTAAATAAGACTTTAAAAATTTTAAAATGGAAAGAGTGCCAAGCCTTGCAATGCTTGCTGAACTTTTCAAGCTTCATTCTTATCTTTTCAAGTTTCATAACCTGTTTCTGAAAGCTTATTACCAACTTGAAAATTGAAAGCACAAATCAATCCAAATTCCACAAACAATTCTAAAAATCGTACCCCGAAACTAAAAATCCTACCCCAAAACCCCCTCATTGAAAAAAAACGAGCCATTCTCTTCATTAAAGCACAAAAACCCACCCTCAAATCTTCAAGTCATGCCTCCCACCGCTACCAAGACGAAGAAAGCCTCCTCCGCCTCCAAGCCCCGCACGACTACCCCCCCCACGTCTTCCATGTCCTCCATGTCTTCGATCAAGAAGAAGCCCAGAGTGACAGGCAGGCCTCTCATCAAACTCGACACAGAGGCCATCCAGGAGAAGCTGGGCAAGATGCGTCAACAGTACGAGGTGGCAAATTCAAGGCTCATCATCCTCGCAGACCGTATCTCAAAGCACGACTACGAAATCAAGTGCAGGGAACACGAAGAGAAGTTGAGCGAAGAACTCATGGCAGAGGACACAAACAATGACAACTCAGAGGAGGAGGAGGAGGCAGAATAGAGTCTAAGTGTTAATGTAAAGTTTATTGAAAATAAACTCCATCTAATTAAAACACTGCTTCATTTTTTAAGTGTTGATGTGAATTTATTACATGAATAAACTCATTCAATTACAGTGAAGCAACAGATAAGAATCATCACGATTCTAAAACTCAATGTATGGTTTATTGTCGAAAGCTTCATTCCATCTTGAAGAATTCGTACGAACGCGGGGCTAAAATTGAAACCTCATGTCGCAGGGTTGTTGATTTCAACCACTTTCCTTTCCATCCATCCATTCTGACTTTGGCAAGAGGAGGAGAGTAAAGCACGTAAGCTCGTTCCATACCATCAAGCACCACAGGCCGATTCATGGCATCACGCATGAGCTCCTGACCAGGATGCAGACCCTCTTGGCTTGAACCCTTGACTTCAAAAGCGGCTGTGAGCGCCGCTTTTTTCCTCATGCGCACGAGAGATTCCAACATTTTGTTCTTGAACATGTCTCGTTTGCCTGACATTTCCAAAAAGACACCATTCAGAATATGTATCATCAAGTTTATTTTCATGCAAAATAGCAAACAACCACTTCCAAAGCAATCGAAGCCTAGGTCAACAACACACTAAACCCTTTTCTGCAACTCAAGCTCTTGCCTCCAAAGGAGCTCAAGCATCTCGACAAAGCGCTCACGCTTCTGCGATTGACTGCGTAACATTTCTAATTAATCATCATCGCCGGACTTACGCTTCTCATCATCGCCGGACGTGGCCTTCTCATCATCGCCGGACTTGGGTTGCTTCTCATCATCGTCCGACATGTCATCGGGCTCAAACTCCGACGGACCATACTTCTTCTGCGCCTCCTGCAAAGTGGAAGCAAAAGCAACAGGCTTTTCCGTCTCGCGCTGCCCCACCTTGATGCGGAACTTCATGGTCTTGATCTCACTCACAGGAACCTGATTCGATGTCTTCCAGGTAGTGCCGGTGTAAGCACCAAGCCCCACTTCGCCGTTGAAGCTTTTCCTTGGAGCTCCCCCACGAGTACAAAGTCCCTTGGCCTTCAATGCACGTACTTCTGGGTCTCGAAGGAAGCGAAGGTGCAATGTGATGACGCCGCTGAGGATATCAGCGGATCCAAGGCCCTGCGCTTTGCCCTGCTCTGATTCGTTCACGAGCTCAGAAAATTGGTACGGCACATCTGGATTTTCACAGAAGCATGTCATTTTCTTCACAATGGCCCTGTCGCCATCAGGAAATTTGCCCTTCTCATCGGTCAGGCGGATGGACATGTCATCGTCCCCTTCCCAATCAAAGAAGAAGCCGAAGGGACCAGAAGTAGGAATATCTGCTTCAATCTTGTTGAGCTCCTCGCCATGCAAAACGAAGTGGCCGCGAAGTCGCTCGGCGATGAAATCCCAGTGCAGACTACCGCTGCTCACCCTGTTCCCATTTGGAGTCTTCTCGGGAAGGTTGGCAATGCGCATGCGCACATGCTTTACCCCGCCGCCGTGCATCTCGCACACAAAATCCAGCGCGTCCTTTACCTCGCTCGGCATGCTCTCGTGCGAATTGGACCTCTCGTGCGAATTGGACCTCTCGTGCGAATTAAAAAGCGTGGGAAATGCGTGGCACCACTGGTTTGGAATTTCCACTCGAGGTAATTCGTTTTTATAGAGATTTTTTCAAGTACGAAGAGGCAAATTGTGTCTCTTCGCGAATTTTACACCTCCCTGTAGTACAAATTGAAAAAAATTTCTGTAGTACAAACTGAAAAAATCCTCCGCAGTACCAAATTAAACAATATTCCAGTACAAAGAAAACAATAAAACCAAGTTTAATTTTACCCCAAAACAAACATGTTACATAGGTTTCTTTTGAACGCAACTGTTTGCATTGTTGCCTCCATTCAATTTAGGTACATTGATATCGGTCTTCTCATGTTTTTCACGTAGTAAATTTCCTTGCGACATGTATTAATATACGCTAGCATAGCCTCTTAAGTATTTGGACCGAAATTTTATTCAAGTGTCAGATTGCCAATTGCGAATTTTTTGCCTCGCACTCTCTTCTTGAATAATCTTCCATAAATTATGTTTAGGAGCGTCTTGCAGCCACTCCTGTGAAAATATTTGCCCTCGTGTCAAATTTAAGACATCGATCATATACTTTAGGTTGAATTCTTCTATCAGTTTATATCGAAGACTTGTGTGAAACCTACACCATCCATTTTGTATCAAAAAGTCCAAAGCTATCGTCTCCGGCGGGAGTGCCTGTATTTCTGGCGCATCAAAGTACAAGAAATGTGAAGATTGCTTATCGTAACCGGCATTACTTTGCGACATATATTAATATACGCTAGTCTGTTAAATACTATCCCAAAACAAACATTTCACATCGGGTTCTTTCAAAAATAGGTTAAAACTGCATTTTTACCATTTTAAGATATCGGTCCACTAATAATATCGGTCCACTGATATTACTGACCGAAAGAGACCTCTAATTTGCGACTCCAACAAACTTCTTGGCTACATTACGGCTGAAGGTCCAACGAACTTCTTGGCTGGTTGTTGGAGACCTTCGGAGATCACGCTCAAGTAAATCCTCACGACATAACGGACAACGATTGAGTTTGTGTTGATCATTGCATGTTCTACACACAACGTGTTTGTTCTCACATATTATTACGACATCCTGTAACAGATAGATAGGGTCGAAACAAATACAGCAGTTTCCGAGTAATGGAAACCTCAATTCTAAATATTTATTAAAGCGTTCGGTAGTGACTGCAATGTTTTTTTCATTAGCCTTAACCTTAATGTGATCGCGAATGAATTTGAAATTAACGTTCGTTATTTCAGTCGCTTTATTGAAGGCCTCTTGTACATCCTTGTGATTTTTGTCGACTTTAGATTGCAACATTGCCACTGTTTCTTCCAAGTTGGAAAGTTTTGCTTTCAGGTCGGAAGATGTTGCTTCCCAATTATTCCTCGCAACTTCAGCCACATCACCTAACTCACGTTCAACGTCAGAACCACCCGTATTAGCAGATGTCAGAAAATAATTTCCTGTTTCCATTTCATTTATGAACACAAATTGTTAAATATTATACGCCTGAACGCAACTGTTTGCATTGTTGCTGTCCTTCAATTCAAGAACATCACAAATATAACGGGATGGTCTTAAGAAAAAGAAACCCACAAAAACGAGTTCAGTTTTACCCCAAAACAAGCATATCACATAGAATTCTTTCAAAAGTAGCTTAAAACAGTCTTTTTACTATCCAAAACAGTCTCCGAAACAATTGGAGATACCAATTTTTGACAAATTTTAAACGACGATCATTTTGTTTATGGAGATCCGCAACCCTTTCCCAAGATTTCCATGTTTGTACCAATTGTTCTTGGTAATAATTTCCTGGTACACATTCGAGATGTTGGTGATTACTACCAGAATCACACAGACTTTGTACCACAGATATTATTACGAAGTCGTGTTGACAAAAACATTTTTTCATACTATTCATTCAACCCCCCTACAACCATTTGAGTCATGTTCATTACTACCTTGTAGTTTCTTCATATTACATCATTCTAAGCCATACAAATTTACTACCATCTTTACTTACTTTTACTACTTACTTACTTACTTACTACTACTTACTTACTACTACTTACTACTATTTACTAAGTACTATATAGTATATAAATATATAGTAATATATATATATATATATATATATATATATCCCCTATAGGGGTACCCTATAGAAACATTGAGAAGTAAATGTATGTATGATGATGAAAGTAGTAAAGACATAATAAATGTATAGGGTCTGCGGGGGGGTGGGACATGTTGTCGTGTGCAAAATCTTTGTACCGAGCCTTCTGGTACAAAATTAGTACCGGGTTTGGTAGTTTGTACCAGAAAAACCAACTTCTAATGTCCGACGAGTTGTACTGTAAAAATGACCTGTACCGGTTAGAAACTTGAAGGAACACGTGATTTTGTAGGAGGGGTATGCCGATTTTGTACCATTAACAGTACAAAAACATGGGTTTTCCAAAAAACGTAGGGGTTTTGGATTTTGCTTGATTACCAGTAGATGTGGTTTGTACTGGGTCTAATTTTCAATTTTTTCTTGGTAGTAACATTCTTGGTAGTAATTGTGGGTGGTCCTGGTACTATTGTTTATTGGTACTAAATGTGAAAGGGGAGTGTAGTGTGAGGGTGTAGTATGTAGTGTGAGGGTGTAGTATGTAGTGTGAGGGTGTAGTATGTAGTGTGAGGTGTAGTGTAGTGATGATGTTTATGAAAGTTGCACAGAAACACCCAAATGTGAAAATCGCAAGCCTACAAGTCCCCTTCAACGTCGAGCACGGCGTCAGCAGCGCCAGCAGTGGCGCAAAGGGCAACAATTACTACGAATGACAGTGTCCCATCTGAACTTGTATCAAAACAAAGTCCATAAAGTAAAAGAAATATCAATAAAAACGGCTTATTGTTGAGAGAGATACAGAACGTTCCACTGTATTGTTTTAAGCCCTTTGAAAGAAACATGATACCTACACTCAAATCAAATTAATATAGAGGTATTGTCAACTGTTTTATTCTAATACTTCAAAAACACATGTGTCATTTTTCGCGAAAACATGAAGAAAAAAAGCTATTCTCATTGAAAATGCGTGATATTTATGTGTGTGGTATTCTCAAAATGAAGGGCAAACGTTCACATTCGGAAGTCAGTGTTGAAAGTGTTGAGGTTGAATCCAAGACGGAGATGAAGACTAACCTTACTACAGCCCCCAAGCCTCAGCTTGTGGAACTTGATGAAGTGGAGCACATTCTTCGGGCGCAGGGAGGGATGAGTACGAAGATTGGGACGAACATTGCCTCGAGGAACCCTGATGTGGAGATTGCTGCTCTTGTGATGAAGGATGTGCCTGTGACGATGGAATCTTTTCGTGAGCTTGCTTCTGGGAATGACTGGTATCGTTTCCCCTTTATGGTGCTTCAGGTTGGGCCTCCTGGGTTCAGCACTGTTCCGTACACTTCTACGAAGAAGAAAGGGGAGAAGGATGAGGGTGGTCTTCCCTTGTATGAGATGGGTGGTGGTGACGAGAATTGGATGACTATGTTTCATACTTTTGAGAAGGGCAAGACGAACAAGGACCGTGGGAAACGGATGAGCTACGTTTCAAAGGATGCGGAGGCGAGTGAGGAGGCTGAAAAGCAGGGTGGGTGTGAGATGCAGAGTGTGACTGTGACCATGCAACCCGGTCAGTGTATGGCGCACTTCCTTCGCAGTGATGACTTTATGGGCAAGTTCTTTGTGGACAATGCTGAGACTTTGAGCAAGATGCGTGTGGTTCCTGCCTTTAGTGTTGTGTATTTTCAAGTGTCCTCTGCGAATGTGGAGCAGGCAAAGCATGGGCGCATGCTCAAGTTTAAGAAGATGAAGGTGCTTCCATCCAAGGCGGAGGAGCTTTCGGTGCTACAGGCGAGCGTGCCTTATCTTCCGATGAACAGGGAGGAGTTTAAGGATGTGAATTTATGCAATGAAGCCAGGAACTGGAGCATGAGGGAGAATATGGAGAAGGGGAATCTCTGTATTACGATATGTGATGTGAGCAAGGAGGCCTTTGTGACGGATGGGGAGCCTGCTGTGATGGTGGGATTTGATGTTGGGGTTGGGGAGGGATCTGGCACTTCGAATAACGCTGTGATTGAAGAGCGTAGCCTTTCGACGGTGCTCCCCCATGCCTCTCGCCGTGACCGTCTGAAGTATTTGAACATTGCGATTGCGTGTGGTGGTCTCAAGGTCCTTCTCCGCTCCAACATGCAGGGGGATGTTGTGATGGACTGTAATGGTGAAGGGTTTGCCTACAAGGTGGTGGGGCTTTTGGTGGACGTGAATAAGGTGTTTGGATTTCCGGTGCTCGGCGATGTGGACCTCGGCAATGCTTGGGTGAAGACGAATGACCGTTGCTTCTCGGAGCACTGCCTTGTGAGCAAGATCAATGAGGTGGATGGGATGTTAACTGTGATGCGGGATGTGGGGGGCGACTTTGCCTGGGCCATTGAGTCGTCCACGATTGTCTCTGAAGGCAGGAAGCATCGTATCATGTTCTGTTTGAGCTCGACGGAAGCCAAGGAGGTGGATTTGAAGGAGGAAGGGGAGACTTTGCCTGAATCACTCTGCTTTGTGGACAAAGGGTGCTCGGGCTCTTATTATGAGGTGAAGGTGCTGATTGTGGAGGCCAACCAGTTCAAGAATCTGGTGGGGAAATGCAAGGAGGGACAGGGGTGTCCTGATCTCAAGTCACAGGGAGGGACGTGTTTGAGCGTAGAGCTCCGTCCCGGTAACCGTGTGAGTGCTGGGGGCAAGTTCAAGCGCATGTGCTTGTTTTGATTGTTTTGTAGTTTATGTGTTGAAATAAAGTATATATGAATTTCTCTTGAAATTAGAAACATGCAGACCACGCATGCATCCAATGACCGGGTGATGATGCGTAAGTTCAATGCCATATTAGCTAGTTTGCAGAAGCGTATGAGAAGAGGACGCAAGATGAGCTCGGACGACTTGGCTGACCAAAGAATTCATACGAATATGGAGGTATCTCTTAACATCTATTGTGGGACTTATAGGGACAGTCGTAATAGTTTGGATGGCCACCCTCGTCTCTCTAAAATCTACACCACTCATTCCCCTCCTTTATTTATGGGTGTGAAGAATTGTTTTGGCGTAAGGAATTGAAATTTAATAAAGAAGCTAACACGTGGTGCATGCCTTACAAGCTCCTATGCCGTTGCTCTTTTCGGAATAGTATCCATTTTCGCATCGGTCTGTGTAAGTTTCTGTGTTTCGGACTGTGTGTCCCGTGCATGGAGTGTAGTCGGATGCTTTCTTCAATTGAGGTGAGTTGGAGTCTCCACATTTCTTGCAGCAGTGTTTGTTCCATGCATCATTATAGTCATGATCTGTGTCGAGAAAGCACTGGTCATCCTCGAGGTCCACGTACCAGCCTGGGGCACAATATGAAATTTTATGTTTGTATGCGCTGTATTGATTTTGGTCTGTGTTATATTCTTCACTCTCTGCTAGTAAATGGCCTTCAACATTGTTTGGATTCCATCTTATTTGTGAGGTCTGTTCACCACATGCGAGGAGAAGATCGTACTGATCTCCTTCTCGGGTCCATGTGCGGCATGGCCTACATTCATATGGCTCCTGTGCTATGTTGGGGAGTCGTTCGCATCCTCCTTTCCATTCTCTGTCGGATTCCTGTCCTTCGTAGTTGGAGTGATTATGGTAGTAGTATTCGTTTGATGAGCATTCTTTTGTAACGCATGTGACACAGCCCGAGTTTGATTCATCCAAGCAATCCGTTTGGTAATGTCCTTTTGGGCATTCCGAGCATCTCCGACAACGCCCTTCGCGTATGATTGTGAGGTTTAGATAGTCGTGAGCATATTTCCACCAGTTGTAAGAGTTAAATGTAGTAGACCCGTCATCTGGAATTGGAATGGTGAGCCTGTTTTCGCGTGGAATGTTATTGCCATCGATCCATCGGACCCACATGATTCTTTCCTGATTATTCATAATTTGTGGCTTTCCACATGCTTCTCTTTTGTGGAAGGGAGCCTGGCATGGACGGCATCGTTTGGGTTGGTGGGTCTCGATGTCTAGATAATGATTGGGAGGGAGTGATAAGCTTTTTTGTTGATTAATCATAAGGTCACTCTTTGGGCGATATTTGTCTGTGTTGATGATATTGAATTGTGAAGAGAATGAGAAGGATAGTCTCTCAAGGGATGTACATTCTTCGAGATTATCATTCCAGTATTCGAAGATTTTGCAGGCCCGACATCCTGATCCATTAATGGGATTATAAGGTGTATTGTGTTTGAAGGAGCACTGTATGCACTCGCCGTTTACAAGTTCCCGGTTTTTGTCACAGACACAGTCGTCTATACTAGTGCTGCCTTCGTAGATGGTTGTGAACCCTTCACCTTTTTTTGCTATGCAACTGCCTGAATTATCTATTGAGATTTCATCTCCGTAGCCATGTTTGTAAGACCCCTTTTCAATTGGTGTACAAGGATCAATTGGACTTGTTTTGCGATAGCCTATAGTACATTCACACACTCCATTTGGTAGATGGTCATTCATGCATTTAGGATTGAATGTGTTTTCGCCTTCGGGGCATGCTTGGCAATCTGTACATGATGAAAACCCTGCTGAAGCGTATTTCCCATAGGCACACTCCGTGCATGTCGAGCTTCCTTCTAGTGAAAATTTTCCCGCTACACAATTCGGACACTCTAAAAGAAGAGTATCATCTTCGTCCTGAAACTTTCCCGCAGGGCAATGTGTACAAGCACCTTTTGATTTTCCTCCACAGTTTGTGGTATACGATTTCTTATCACATGTTGTACACGGTTGTCGTATAGAATTTTCATCGCTGTAATATCCAGCTTCAAGATTTGTGCAATGACACAACATGGCTTTTACAGAAGGTTGACAGCCATGTCTGTTTGTCTCACCCAATCGGCCATTATAATTTGTACATGTATGCCTCCCTTTTGCGTTTTTACTGGTGTATGGCCAGTAATCATTGTCACCGCAACGACAACCTATAACGTCTTGTTGATTTTCTGCATCTCTGCAACATACTCCCGTGCCACATTTAAAACTATTTGGGTTACCGGTGCCGTAGGAACAGTATCCACTCCTAGGGGAACTTCCTACCCAGTCCGGATCTTGTGTTTTCCTACAAGCATCCCAACATTTGTCTCCAATTTCTACATCCTCATTATGTTTCATGCCCTCGTAGTCCCACCATAAACAAAACTCCCACATAGACGGGTACTTATTGCAGCCGTCGAAATTTATAACTTGATCACCATTTGCTACATCACATTTACATTCACCATACAAGCACATTTTCGGTTCATCTTTAAAAAAATTGTTAATATCCCAGTTGTATGTTAGGACTTGGTTGCTAGGACATGAATGTGTTTCCGGCGCTTCTTGGTAACCATCCTTTTGCAACTGCATAAACCATGCTGATGGATCTTGCTTGGGGAAAGTCTGTTCAATCATGATGCTTTTCACATCAAAAGGGTATGTCCAGCATGGATTTATGTACATGAACAAGATGATGGTGGTTAAAAGAAAATGTAATTGTGTCATTGCTTGACTTGTATTTTTCTCTTTAATACACTGTAATTATGCATCGTAATTCTGCTGTTGTGTGATATGATGCTATTTGCGTGTGTTTTTTGGCTACGTTAAGATGGGCGAGACGACCTGGTATGATGTGTTTGTGGTATGTGGGGTGTGGTTTGGTCTTGTGTGTACGTGTTTTTGTGTGGCTTTTCGCGAGGATGTGCTTCCTTTGTTTATTGGGTCGAATTTCGTGTATATGGATCCTGTGGAGAAGAGGGGGGATGATATTGGGGAGAGTGATCAGAAGGGAGATGATGATGATAAGGTGGGAGATGATGATAATAAGAATGATGATTCAGGAAGTAAGAAAGAAGATTAAACTTCTTTGCTATCCGTTTCTGCTATCTCCGTGGACTGGATGAGCCAATAGATGAGCACGAGGACCATGGTGATGCTAATCAAGGCCGTGATGATGTTTCTGGTCCGTCTCTTGGCGCAATAGGTGCAGTGTTCGTGTCTTGCGTATGGGCGGCCGCACCTGTGGCATGTGAGTTCTAGATACATTGAATGAATGTGTGTTTGTGTTATAAACTCAGATTGGTGTGGTCTGTTTTATTTGAGTTTGTTTTTAATGTAGCATAATGGAGATTACCTTTCACGACAACTATTTACTTGCGATTGTGATCTTTTTGTTGTTTCTTTGCAATGTGCGTACGTGTTGTGAGTGTCTGCGGGAGTGGGCGCATATTTGTGAGGAGTGTTCGTGTCTGACCCCCGAGTGTCTTGGATTTCGCGTGCATCTTTGTGTGCAAGACTGTCTGCGCAATGTTGTGCGGCGTGCGTTAATTCTATTTTGCTTCCTTCAGCCTATTAGTCTTGCTCTGATTAGTATTGGGAACCAGTGGAGGAAGGATGTGAATGCCACCTCTACGGTGATGTTATGTGTGCCGCAGACAAACTTTTCTGCTCTTGAGTTCAAAGGGGTTGTGGGTGTGCATGGCGTAGAGAAGGATTTGGCAGATAGGTCTTTCAATTACTTGTATGGGGTCCCTTCGTGTCTGGAGGTTGATTATCTTCTTCTCTGTATGCCCCATGCCCTTGCTGTGTCTGTGTCTACGCTGATATGGTTACGGCTGATCAGTGATGGTGTGCTTTATGAATCTCTCGTTTGGGATGATGCGGTGTACTCTTCTGCGAATGGGGCCATTTTCCTGTATGATTTGAGTTACTACTTTGAGATATTGTGTATGAATGTGTTCTTCATATTCTTGACGGTGCAGCCTTTGCACGGGTGGGCTGCATACTACATGAGTGTAGGTCTAAGTCTTGTGATCTTCTACTTTGTGAACATGGCTCGCTACAAGGCTGAGACTCAACTGGATGCAATGGTTGCCATGGTGGGCTCTATGGTGATGGCTGTGATTGCGATTCCCTTCTTTCTGGATTTAATGGAAACACAAACCAAGTTTGCCACTGCGATGATGCTTGTGCATGTGTTTTGTGTTGTAGTGATTGTGTGTGGGCACTATCTCGCGGCTGCGGAAGCCACTGCGAGTTACATTCTCTCGTTGCGGGTGTTTGTGACTGTGTGCACCTGTGTAGTGAACATCGTGCTGGTTGGGTATGGTGTGAATCGGATGAGGTAGGCTAGTTGTCTGTGTAGTTGTCTACCTCATTCATGTTGCACCATAGTCCTTCCACAAAGTCATTGACCTTGGTGTGCTCATAATTCAAGGGCATGTCAGGATGAGCGTTGGGTGGAAAAGGGCTCGGAGCACAGAAGACCTGCTTCTCTTTGTTGTTCGCACAAGAAACCGGAAAGTCTTCAAACCAATCAATGGGCCGGCGCTCGTAGAAATGAAGGAGGTTGTTTGCGCTTTGGAACGGCGGCTTTTCTGGGCTCGATGATGTGAACAGTCTGCAATATGTCTGATGAATACTGGTCATTGCCTTCAACTGCTGAGTATGCTCTTTGATACGATCGTCTGCCTTGGAGAGTGTGGTCAAGAGGACGGTGTTCATTTCCTTCTGTGATTCCATCATTTTCTCCTGCTTGAGCACGCGGGAATGAAGTTGATCGATGTACCTCAGGTACTTGCGACTTACGTTGAAGAGGTTGAGCTCCAGTTCCCTGATGCGGATCTCCCAAATCGATTCCTGTTCATTTGCGTTGTGCGCATTGTGGGCAGCGCGACGCATGGCAACTTTTGCGAGATCTTGGTAGCCATCTCGTTTTCCTATGGGAGACCTGCCCATGGTGTGTTGTGTGTGAACTGGGTTGCGTGGGCTGGTTTGCGTGGGCTGTGTTGTGTGGGCTGAGTTGCTTTGCCCTTTGGGCGCGACTCCGGGATTTTTCTCAATGTTTGTTCGGGTAATTAGATATGCGACCTGCTTTTGAGAATGTGTTTTTTATTTTCCTGGTAGTGTTTGGAGTTCAGAACTTCTGAAATCTGGAAGGTTACTGCATTTTTGCGACCGGTCGCAAATTTGATTGTATTTGATTGTATTGATTTTTTTGCTCAACCTTGAGAGGTATTTTGCTGAGCACAGACTTTGAGGGCTGTGTTTTTTCTGAGCTCAGACTTTGAGGGCTATGTTTTTTCTGAGCTCAGACTTTGGAGGCTGCTTTGATGACCTGGTAGTAAGTCAAAGTGTTATCGTAGTAAGTCAAATTGTCCCCGTAGTAAGTCGAATTGTCCCCGTAGTAAGTCGAATTGTCCCCCTAGTAAGTCGAATTGTTCCCGTAGTAAGCCAAATTGTTTTGGTAACAATTAAAAAAACACTATTTTGTGTGGTAAAAATGAATAGAAACGCGTAATTATGCACAAACAGACGCAATTTGCACAAACGGACGCAATTTTGCACAAACAGCCGCAAATGGGACAGTCGTAAAACTTTGTACTGGAAAATAAAAGTCCGCGTGAAAACAAAGCAGGAAGGCGTGGTTTGGTTTTTCAATTTCCCCTGACGGTGGTGCCATGCCTTGGAAGTGCGAGGGTTCGTTTCGAATTCAAGGAGGCGTGAAGACCGAGAACCCTTCTGAAAGCTCCTTTGTTTCCGCAATTGGGAAAAGGAAGTCTGACAAGGACGACGTGCACTATGGCTATGATTCTGTCAAAGATGTGAAGGCCGCCAAGATCTCTGAGAATGGGAGTGATGGCACTGATGGATGGAAAGATTTGGTGTTCAAATTTGTGTTCACGTTCCTGAAGTTCGTCTATGATGACTTCTTGGCAAGTATGCCGCCAGAGTTTGAAGAGAATGATTTTCAAAAGATGGTTTCCGACGCAGCGTGCATGTGCTTGCATGTGGTGAACAGCAAAGGTGGCAATGGTGAGGTTACGTTTTTGAAGGAATACGAGTTGAATTTTCGGAAGCTTGGCAGGGTGGGAATATTTTCGCACAGCCTTAAACTAGCTGTATGCAGCCTCGGGATTGCGTTCAAGATGTTGAAGGGCTGTAACAGTGCTGGACCGTGGTACAAGAAACTGCTTTTGAACCATTGTGGGCCGCGTGCTGCGGAAGCGTGTGGAATGCACGACAATATGGGGTTGTCAATGCTTTATTTTCACAGGGTCATGTATGAGCTGCTGGAGGACATCTATCAATCGAGTTTTGATGATAATGATAAATTGGTCGGAATGATCGGAGACGAAATCGGAGAGGGAGGTTTGGTGGAGTTTGAGTCCAAGGTGTTCATGTGGAATTGCAACTCGAGGATGTTTTCGCTCGAGCAGGAAGATGTATTTCGTCAAACATTCATTCTCTTCCTGGAAAACATGTTGCACTGAAGTTGTATTGAGAGCTGAAGTTGTATTGAAAGCTGAAGTTTGCATTGAAAGCTCAATGCTTTTGATGCGTACTATATTGGAGGTGGGGTGGTAATAGGAAATGGCCCGCGTAAGGTTGAGACTGTGTTTTGGGCTAATCAAGCATTTTGCTTGTGTATTGGTCGTCTTGCAAGTTTTGGGCTCCGTTGGGTGTGTTGATGGATCTCTGCTTTCCTTTCGAGGCTTGGGTCTTAGTTCGTTTTTTGGGCGTGTGACGAAATGTCCCGAGGGATCTATCTCTGTAGCTGGGTCTTCGGATGTGAGTGATTGTGAGTGTGTCCCGGGGCGGCACAGGGTTGAAGGGGAGTGTGTTTTCTGTGGAGAGAATACATTCAAAGATACTGTGGAAGACTCGGGCTGCTCTGTTTGTCCAGTCCATAGTGTTTCTCTTCCTGGTTCAGTGAGCGTGGAAGCCTGTCTTTGTAGTCCTGGTTTTGGGCTTGAAGGTGCTGTGGGTGCTGCGGACATGTGCCAGGCGTGTGTGTCTGGCAAGTACAAAGACTATGTGTCTAATGTGGGCTGTCTTACGTGCCCTCCCCATTCATCTTCGTTAAGTGATGGCAGTACGAGCGCCGGGGACTGTGTCTGTAATGCTGGTTATGTAGGAGGAATTCTTGATGCCTCGGGGACTGGATGTGTGGCCTGTGGCATTGGGAGTTATAAGAGCGTTGGGGATTCTGAGTGTCAGGCGTGCCCTAGCTTCACGACCACATCTACGGAAGGTTCGAGTGCTCTTTCGGATTGCATCTGTGTAAAAGGATATACTGCTCCTAATGCTGGGGAGGCATGTGTGCCGTGTGCGTCTGGGTATTATAAAGACTTTGTGGGAAGTTCTGACTGTGTGGTGTGTCCCTCTGACTCAACGAGTCCCTCTGGTTCTACTTCTGTTTCATCGTGTGAATGTAATGCCGGCTTCACGACGGATGGGAGTAACTGTGTTGAATGTGGGAGTGGAACTTACAAACCAAGTGTGAGTAATGATCCCTGTACCTTGTGTCCTGAGCACTCCTCCTCTCCCGTGGGATCGGATGCTGTGGAAGATTGTGTGTGTGTGGCTGGGTATCACGGACCTTCTAGTGCCTGTACGGCGTGTGCGAATGATTTCTATTGCCCCGGGGACGGGGTTGCGTATCCCTGTCCCGGGAACAGCAGCTCTCCGACGCTAAGCACGGCCGAGGATGCGTGTGTGTGTGATAGTGGGTACAAGAAAGAGGGGGATGAGTGAGATGAGGTATTCAGATGAGGTATTCAGATGAGGTATTAAGATGCTTGAGATTTATTTGCTTAGTGAGTTGTGTGAATAAAGTTATAATTATGTCATATTTATGTCAAAATGGGAGCTTAGCATCAATGCAATCCGAGACCTTACCACACCCGAAACGCATAAAACATCATACTCGTATAAGCTTCCTCTTGCTTGTTATTTTGATAGGATATTTGGTGTCTCTTCTGCTCATTATCACTCCTGGTGATAATTTATGCAAGTCTGAACTGAATTCCACGCATCAGACAGCCGAATTGCTGGGTTCGGAAGTTCAATTCATCAGTGAGCGCTTCTGTCAATGTTTTGAATCTGAGGGGAAAGTATGGCATGCGTTACCCTACATTTCTGTGGGGTTATTTGGAGGGGTGGCGTTTTTGTTTGTATGGCTTTCATTTGTCTACAAGTATAATACGAAAACTGACCAGGTTCATGTACTATTTCCAATAATTTTTGCTCTCCTCACGTGGATGTTCTACTTTCTGCTTGTACATTTTACCCATCGTAAACTGGAAAAGAATAAGCAATTGGCTAATTATAATGAAGACGTGCACTTTGCGTCTACCGCATTGTTTCTGTTCTTTTACATTATGCTCTGGAGTACCGTCTTTCGCCAGCACATTATAACTGAGAAACACTTAAAAGGGTTGTTGCGTTCTATTGACTTGATTTTGTTAGCCACTCTCGTAATATGTTCCTTGATTTTTGCAATCTATGCGTTTGATTGGGCAAATGACAGGGATGGTAATAATTACAAGACAGCGATTATAATGGAGTATATTATCTTTTGTGTGCTTGTGGCCCAGAGTGTCATGTGTATTGCGTTTACGTGGGTGTACTGGAGTGAGCACGAAGATGAGGACAACATAATACGTACGAAATCGGAAGATTCACTCAAAGATTCGCCGTTCAGGGGAGCAGGGTGTTACCAAAACCATGTAAAATATGTCACTCTGAAGACGGATATTTTAGGCAAGGCATGATGAAAAGGTAAGGATGAGTGCTCGCGGTGAGGGAGTACGAGCGGACGTAGTGGAGGTATTGCCCCCCACCTCCCCTCGTATGTTGAATGAGAATGGGCGTTCTGCTCTTTTGGATCCCAATGTAGCGCTTGGTATTCCTGTGCTTGGGGCGGTTGATTTCAATGGGATGCCGTACTCGCAAGGTGCGATGGATCCCCAGGCGTATGCAGCGTACCACCGAGCTCAGCACGAGCAGAGGCTGAGTTTACAGTATGTGAAGAGTTGTATTACGTTTGTGTTGATCTATTTGATGCTCGATTTCACTTGGAAGGTGTGGGTATCGTTGACTTTGGATCGCTTTCTTCATGGTTTGAGTGAATGAAGTGAGATGCATGAAGTCGGGTTAATGGAGTTTGAAAAAAAAAATAGTCTTTGTGTGTAGGACCGAGACGAGTGGTGGTGTGAAGTCAAGCATGCGAAAGAGGAAGTATACCAACCTCAAGAATCAACACATCAGTGATATCTGCTGTGACTTGGACGATATGTATGAAGAGGACGGTGACCTTGACATTCCCCGAGCCGAGATTCACAATCTTGTAGGCACTGCGATGATTGAGTCATCTGTGGTTCCATTTAAACTGCATGAAGTGAGTCGTCTTCTACCGAATGTGATTTTTGACAAGCAGAAGTTTGCTGCGATTACGATTCGACTGCACATGCCTGTGTGTACGGCGCTGTTATTCACGTCTGGTAAGATGGTGTTGACTGGATGCAAGAGTTACACATCCTGTGTGCTTGCCTCTCATTATATTGTGAGCATCTTGAGGAAAGGGGTGCCCGATGTGCAGTTTAACCTGAAGCATGTGCGTATTCAAAACATTGTGGGGAATGTTGATTTGAAGTTGGACGGGCAAGAGATGGATCTGCAGCGTCTGTTTGAGGAGCATGGTGTGTATTGCACGTATCAACGCAACATGTTTCCTGGTCTGATTTACCGACCTGACAATAGTCCTGTTGTGCTTCTGCTGTTCAACTCTGGCAAGATTGTGATTACTGGGGGCAAGTCTCGGATTGATGTGATGCAAGGGTGGAAGCGATTGTGGCCCTTTGTGAAGCAATATATTACGGACAGTGTGTGATATTTATTAAAAGGTCAAGTTGGGTTAGGGTTCAGATCATTTAGAGGTTAGGGTTCAGATTAGCACAAAAGTTCTGCCATTCTGAGCGTGGAATGTTAGACTGTTGATTGTTGTCAGTAAATGGATTACTTTGGTTTTTGTAAAACACGGCACCCATGTCCTCATATGCCATGATATAACAGCCGTCTCGAGCGCCCTTCTTGACGACAGAGACTTCCAAGACGCGCTTTTTGCCTGCCTTAAGTTTTTCGTCGCTATGTGTGACGTCCACGACGTATCCCAGGGAAAGTTCCAGGGCTAACCCGTCGCGAATGAAGCCCCCCACGACTGCCCCTGTATTCTTTTTGTCATTGAGCTCCATCACACACTGTAACTGTTGATTCGGGTTGATGTATGCGCTGACAATGTGGCCGATGTTGTCTCCACAGTGTTCTGTCTTGACTGGGAGTTCAAGAAGTTGGTTGGAGGCTACGAGGCCTTGAAGTTCCTGTTGGGTGAGATATAGACCGTTATAATCAAGGTTCTCCCCCTTTGGATTGCATATGCCCATGATAAGCATTGTATAATTGTGTTTCGGAAAGGGTATATAGTGAACTCTAAGTAAGTTGCTTTGATATCACCTAATTTTGTGGGGGGTCATTCCAGGGTTCATTCCAGGGTTCATTTCCGGGTTGATTCCGGGTGAATAGAATGGGTAGGCTCCGGGTTGAAAGAACGGCAATTCGTTTGCGCTGGGGCCTTCATTGGCTGGCTGTTGTGTGTTTATATTCTGTGCCTGATTAACTTGTTCTTGCTGGGAAGCATCTGGCGTGGGATTTGATTGTCTTGGGAATCTCCTCCTTGGTTCTTGCATTTGTTTGATCAATCTCTCATACTTTCGCTGTACTGCCGGTGCATCACGCCCTCCCAACAGTCTTGGGTATGCAACGATACAATCCTGCCAGAATGCCAAAGGAGGCTTTCTGCGTGACGTGGGAAACCGTTTCCTGCGGCGATTTGCTTCCCACATGATGACTGCCTCTGCTTCATCCGAGTAATGATGCCCTCTTTCTTCCCTGCTGAAATTGGTGTGGCTGACTGGGTTTCCCGGCTGTACGGTTTGGCTTGGTATGACAACTGGTGTTATAGACCCGACTTTGTGCTGTTGCTGAATAACTTCGGGCTGTTGTTGAATGACTTCGGGCTGTTGCTGGACTTGAGCTTGCTGAATGACTTTGGGCTGTTGCTGAATGACTTCGGGCTGTTGCTGAATGACTTCGGGCTGTTGCTGAGTAACTTCGGGCTGTTGCTGAGTAACTTCGGGTTGTTGAAGTTGCTCCATTTGAGGCTTGGACAGTTCAATTTGTGTCAATGGAGGAGGAGGGGCCTGCTCCTTCACAACTTCTGGTTGGGTTATTGATGCTTCTTGAACTTGCTCGTTTGCCTGTGGTTGTTGAAGCTCGATTGTTGGCATGTGTAAAGAACCAATATAGGTTTCCTTTTCGAATCTCAGCGTCGGTGAAGGTGGGTTCAAACACAAAGGACGTGCTTCAAATTGCAATGGTATGACGGGGTCGCGGCGGTAAGGTTCGATTTTCTTCTTCAAGCTTTCAGGCTTTTTGTATGGAATATCTTTGGAGAATACGGGGCCAGGTTTATACACCTCCGTGTTTTGTGTGTCTGGGTTTTTGGCCAACAAGGTCTGTAGACAGCATTGGTCATTTTCATTGGTCTCTTCAGCCTGTTTTCGTTTCTTGCTGTTGCTTGTGGAGGGGGAAGCTTGTTGGGAGGTGTTGACTTCGAGACTGGGTGGATTGACTTCGAGACTGGGTGGATTGACTTCGAGAGTAGGGGTCTTCATTTCGATTCGAGAGCTTGAAACTTCAATTTGAGGTGAAGGTGTGTTGCCAAGTAGTTGAGCTTCGGGGTTTGGTTCGAAAAATCCCTGATGGAATGACAGCTTGGCCGCTATGTTGTTATCCTCGCCTTGTGTTGTTTCCTTTGTGTGGAGCAGATTGATGTACTGCATCACCGCGAGCTTATTTTCGGGAGTCAACTGATTGAAGTTGATTTCACTGGGAGTGGAGACGTTTTGGTATGCGTTTTCACAAGCCTTGGCATACGGGTCGTCGTGATTATGGGGGGAGTTAGTCGGAGTTGTCATCCTTATAGGAGAGATCAACTCGTCGCATAAACTCTGGATGCTCTTGAATGCAAAACTTTTACTTTGCATGTCTTAAAAATGGGACATGATTGGTCATCTTTGGGATGAATCTTGAAAAAAAACATGTATCTATACTCTAAACGTTTTTCTTTTCGGCACAATCGTTATGCCTCTTGTCTCGCACACACTTTGCGGCCAATTTGTGATCAAAGAAGAGGGAGCCTGCTGTCTGTGTGGTATAGTAATTGTGCAACTCTACAGCTATATCGTTGAGCCCGTTTGCTGCGAGGATCCCGATGCTCTCTATCTCGGCGGCGTTGAACATGGTAAGGTAGAAGTTTGTGTATCCCTTGTGTGTTTGAAGGAGGGTGCGTGCGATTCGGTATAGCACGCGCTTATCAAAGCACTTGCAGCTTCCGCTGTGCAACGTATTCATGTACCATTTCAGGTACATGGTTGGGATGAGGTTGTTGTCGTGATGCCTTGAGGTCCAATAGTAGCAATTGATGCAGACGCATATCGAGCATGAGTCTTCTTTCAAAGAATGGCTCGAAGGCTTGCCCTCCTTGTCGGAATCACCCTCTTCACTGTCTTGTCTTGCGTACAGCTTGATGGCGTTGTATATGTTGATGTAGGTGCTTTGAAGTGACGTGCCCGTGAAGATGTTAGTGGTGGCGTGGATGGCATTAAACATGAAGGTGATATCTGTGAATCTTTTGTTTGGGGCCTTCATGTCTCCGCAGAAGGCGCATGTATAGATTCGGTCGCATTCTGGGTTATGAAACTGGTGGTAGCCTACCAAATGCTCCCAATTTGTTTTCAAAGCCATGGGTATGGGATGGTAGGGTGGTTTGATTTGACTAAGGATGTGGGTTTGGTCCTATTTGATTTGCTCGTGTTTGATTTTGCTTGTGTTTGTGTTTTTGTGTTTGTGTTTTTGTGTTTGTGTTTTTG
>CERI01002124.1_pt1 | contig 52471 bp, 51 predicted proteins | sample 350261 | NCBI WGS metagenome assembly CERI01 (sample SAMEA2620979, study PRJEB7988) | marine metagenome | isolation source: saline water (ENVO:00002010), including
TGTATTTTTTTGCAATCTCAGGGGTGATTGCTATACGTTTTTCAAATTCTTGATTTTCTGATATGGAAACAATCTTCATAGATTGGCTCTATAATAAGAATATTGCCATTAAAACTAAAACACCTATAACCGCGACAGTTCCCCACAACACAAATTTTGTAAAATTATCCCAGGTAACTTTATGGTTTTCGTTATCCATAAAAAATTATTTCTGTCTTGCTTTGAATTTTGGATTTGTTTTATTTATTATATAAACTCTTCCTCTTCTTCTTACTAATTTGGAATTAAGATCACGTTTTTTTAAAGATTTTAAAGAACTTGCTATTTTCATAAAAGATTAATTATATAAATTAGTATAGTTTGTAAAGATGTCTTTTTAATTTATTTTCTATAACTGACTATCAATTATCTTAATACATGCACTTTTCCACTTATTAAACTCGTAATTCATTTTATTATTCAATATTTTTTTTTTTAAAAAAAAAGGTGTTTTTGACAATAAATAGTCATATATATTTTTTTTTTTCATAATTGAGAAATATTTAGGAAGTCCAAAAGTTGAACCTCTTCCATAATGTGATCCTATAAGTTTATTCTTATAGTAATAAACTTCTATCGCGTAACAATCAGAAAACAAATTGTTAATAATATTGCTTCTTGTATTTACAGTCATAAAAATATCAGATTTATAATTTGAATATTTAAACTTTGAAACCCACTCCCAACAAGTATCTTCTCCTTCAGAAATATTATTAGGTCTATTGTCAATATTTAAGGTCTTAAAAATATTCGTATCAAATAATGAAAAAAAAGGCATGGGAAACTCACCTGATCCTAATCTTTTAACTTTTTCATGCTTAGGTGTTGTTGCGCCTATTATCTTTATATTATCATTGATATTTTTTATTAATAGTTCATCCCAATTTTTTAATAACGGAATAGCATCTCCATCAAATACGCAGGTATATTTATCTTTCACTCTATTTATTGCAAAATTTAAGGCTTCACCATGTGCATAACTACCTCTAATTGATTGTTTTCTATAAATAACATTTAAAAATTTATATTTATCATTTAAATTAGACAAAATTTTCAAATTTTCTTTATCTGAACCATTATCTACAATTATAAAATTGAATTTATTTTTAGTAAGTTTATTCAAAGCGTAAATCATAGGAACTTTAAATTTACTATCATTATAATTAATAGTGATTATTGAAATCATAAAAAAAATTAGGTAATTTTTAAAAAAGCTTATTCAACCAAGTGTTAGGTGTTTTGCTATTTGTAATTTCAAGTTTATAATTATACTCAAATTTTTGTACACCATTGTTCTTTATATATTCAATTAATTTATCTAAAGATTCATCTAATGATACTCTAGTATCATAATTTAAAATTTTTCTTGCTTTGTCTGAAGAACAAGTTGCATATTTTACTTCATTTGGTCTATCGGCTTCAAATAATGGGTCTTGGTTGAATTTAAGTTTATTTGAAATTTTTGAATATAAATCATTGATAGTAATGACATCTTCATCTGGACCTATATTTATAGTCTGGGAAACAATATTAGGATCAGTCATCATTTTATCTAAACAAAATATACAGTCATCTATATCCGAGAAAGATCTTTTTTGAGTACCATCACCATAAATTGTTGGTCTTCTTCCTTGCAAAATCAAATTAATCATAATTGAAGCAACATTTCTATATGGATCATTATATTTTTGTTTTGGACCAATTATATTATGAGGTACAGCAATATTATATTCTATATTATGAGTTTTGCTTAGTATTTTTAAAATATTTTCAGCCGCTACTTTTGAAACTCCATATGGATCTACTGGATTAACTTTGTCTGTTTCCTTAAAAGGTGTTAATATATCTCCATATCTTGCCATCGAAGAACAATAAACAATTCTCTTAACTTTATTCTTTACTGATGCTGTAAAAACTGAGGTTGATCCAGTCACATTATTTGAGCAAATTAATGTAGGAGAAAAACTTGACAAACCCTCATGAGCAAAAGCTGCAGCATGGCATACCAAGTCAACTCCCTTTAATGCAGCTGTCATTTGTTCTAAATCTTCACAATTTGCTTTTATAAAATTAACTCTCTTATCAATATTTTCAAGCACACCACCAATAAGATTGTCACATCCAGAAACTTTGTAATTCTTATTTAGATAATAATCTGCAAGGTTAGCACCAAGAAATCCAGCTACGCCTGTAATGAAGATATGCATTATAATATAGTAAGCCTGGCAATGTCCTACTCTTCCGTGCCTTAAGACAAAGTACCATTGGCGCTGAAAGGCTTGACTACCGAGTTCGAAATGGGATCGGGTATAACACTTTCGCAATAATCACCAGGCAAAAAGCTTATATAAACAAAAATAAAACTTGTAAATATAAAAATTTTAGATAATTCATTATAATTATAAACAATTTTCAGCATTAAATGAAAAAAAAAACAGCATTAATAACAGGTATTTCAGGGCAAGATGGTAGTTATTTAGCTTCATTCTTGTTAAAGAAAAACTATAGAGTGATTGGTACTGATAGAAGATCAGCTCGACATAATTTATGGAGATTAAAATATTTAAATATTGAAGATAAAGTTTTATTTGAAGAAATGGAACTTGGTGAAATTTATAATATTGAAAGAGTTTTTAAAAAATATAAATTTGATGAGATTTATAACCTAGCAGCACAGTCATTTGTTAAATCATCTTTTGATAGTCCATTAAATACAGCGAATGTTACGGGACTTGGTGTTTTAAGGCTACTTGAAACTTTTAAAGAATTTGCTCCGAAAGCTAAATTTTATCAAGCGTCCTCATCTGAGATGTTCGGCAATGCTTCTCAAAATATTCAAAATGAAAACACTGTTTTTGAACCACAAAGCCCATATGCAGTTTCAAAAATATTTGGACATTATATGGTCAACAATTATCGAACTGCATATAATTTATTTTGTGTATCAGGAATTTTATTTAATCATGAGTCGCCTCTAAGAGGGAGTGAATTTGTAACAAAAAAAATTATTTCAGATCTTACGAAAATTTATAATGGGCATAAAAAAACTTTAGAATTAGGAAATATTTATGCAAAGAGAGATTGGGGATATGCTAAAGATTATGTTGAGCTAATGTGGAAAATGCTACAACAAAAAAAAGCTGAGGACTTTGTCATTGCAACTGGAAGAACCTATTCTGTTAAAGATTTTGTTAATTTAGTAACTTTAAAACTTGGTTTAAAAACAAAGTGGACAGGAAAAGGTGTTAAAGAAAGATTAATTGACACAAATACAAAAAAAACAATAATTAAAATTAATCCTAAATATTATAGACCATCTGAAGTAAACTATTTAAAGGGCGACTGTAATAAAGCTAAAAAATTATTAAAATGGAAAAATAATACATCTATTAAAGAATTAATAAATATTATGGTAGAGTTTGAATTAAAAAATCCTTCTAATTTTTAAATATATTTTTTTTAAAGTCATCAATTGATAACTTTAATCCATCTACTAGAGTTGTTTTGGCTTTCCATCCATATTTTTTTGAAATAGATAGATCCTGTTTTTTTCTATATGTGCCATCTGGTTTTGTTTTATCAAAAACTATTTTTCCTTCATAATTTAATAATTTTTTTATTACATGTGCGTATGATTTAATACTCATTTCTATATCTGAGCCAATATTAATTAAATAATGATTTACTTTTTTATTTAAAAAATAAACGCATGCATCTGCCAAATCATCAACATAGATACACTCTCTTAAAGGTTTTCCTGTTCCCCATAAAACAAATTTTTTTTTTTTGAATTTTTTTGCCTCATATATTTTTCGTATTAATGCTGGTAGAAAATGAGATGTTTCATAATCATAATTATCATTTGGACCATAGGTATTGCAAGGCATCAAGCAAATATAGTTAGTCTTATATTGATCATTATAACTTTCACACAATTTAATGCCTGCTATTTTGGCGATCGCATAAGGTTCATTTGTTTTTTCAAGAGCAGATGTCAATAAATATTTTTCTTTGATAGGTTGTTTGCTCTTTTTTGGATAAACACAACTTGAGCCTAAAAAAATTAAATTTTTAATACCGTTTAGATAGGCTGAATGAATTAAATTATTTTGAATTTGTAAGTTTTCATATATGAATTCGCCTCTATAAATATTATTTGCATTAATCCCACCAACTTTTGCAGCAGCAATTATGATAGCTTTTGGTTTATTTTCTAAAATAAATTTGTTTACTTTTCTTTGATCTAAGAGATCAAGGTTATTTCTATCAGCAATAATAATTTTTTTAAAATTTTTTTTTTTTAGTTTTCTTAATATTGCAGATCCAACCAAACCATTGTGACCTGTAAGAAATATTGGGTCTTCTTTTTTTATCATTATGAAAAAATATTATAATAAATAATTGTTTTTATAGCTTTAAAACCATCAGTAAATTTTATTTTTTTTCCTTCATCATGAGTTCTACCATAATAATTAATAGGCACTTCATGAATTTGAATTTTTTTTTTTGATACTTTGGCGGTAATTTCAGGGCAAAAATCAAATCCCTTTTCTACTAGCTTTAAACTCTTAATCAAATCTGTTCTAAAAACTTTGTAACAAGTATGAGCATCTGTCAATTTTTGATTATTCAATAAATTGGATAAAAATGTTAGAAAATGATTTGCAAAAGTTCTAAATGCAAAACTTAAACTTTTTGGTCTTGTTCTATTAGCACCAGGTAATACACGTGAACCATAAACACAATGAATATTTTCGTCTTTAAAGGGGTCTAGTAATTTGTAATAATCTGAAGGATCATATTCTAAATCAGCATCTTGAATTAAAACTATCTCACCATTAATTTTTTTAATACCTTCGTGTATTGCATTTCCCTTTCCAGTATTTTTTACAAGATCAACAAAATCATCATATAAAAATTTATTTTCTAATAATATATTTCTAGTATTGTCATCAGAACCATCGTTTACAACGATAATTTGTAAATCTAAATTAATTTTTTTTATTCTTTCTAAAATTTCTTTGATGAAATTTTCTTCATTAAACACTGGAACTATTATACTTATTTTCATCTTTTATTAGGTATAAAATATAAATTTCTATAAGAGAAATGATTTTTTTTATTATGTCTACTTATTAAATCTTTATTAATATTATTTGTTTTTAGCTTAAAAAACTTATCTTTGATAAAATCATAGTAAAATAAACTATAGTTTGGAAGTTTTTTTTTTATTTTTAGAATAATGTCACTATTGTACTCGATTAAAAGTATAGGTTTATGTTTTTTAATTATTTTAGTCGCCCCCAAAATAACGTCTAAATCAAAGCCTTCAGTATCTATTTTGATAAATATAGGTTTTATTATTTTTTGATAATCGTCAAGTTTTTTTAATTTAACTTTTTTTTCTATAAGGTGTATTTTGTTTAAATAATTTTTTGAAAAAGTAATTTTACAACTGTTAATAACATATTGTTTGTCAAAGCTCGCAAAGTAATGTAAAGGTTTGTTTTTGTAATATGGTAAAAAAAAAGTACCAATTACATTTTTTTTTCCTAAAGCTACGTTGTAGACACTTAAGTTGGTGTATTTTTTTTTTAGAAAATTAAGTTTTTCTTTAACCAAAATTGGGTTTGGCTCAAAACAATGAATTTTATTTTTTAATTTAAGGCTCTTAAAAGATAAAAAAGAAGCACCAATATTGGCTCCAACGTCTATAATATCAAGCCCTGAAGGTAAATTTAAATTTTTAATACCTAAATAATCTTTATCATGAGGTAAAAAATATCTAAAGTAGTAAAGATTATTTAAAATTAAAATATTTATTAATGGTATCGTTTCTATATTTCTAATTAAGTAGTATTTTATTTTTTTAAAGTAATTAAAAAAACTTGGCATAATATTAATATGATATTTATTTTTATTTCACTTCTTTTATCAAATATATTTATTTTCACTATAGCTTATTCACTTACAAAAAGGATAAATTACCCTTTCATCTATGAAAAAAATAATTTTGCTGAAGTAGCATTATTAGGTGTCACTTTTGTTTGTATAATTGGTCTAATATTAAATTTCTTTATACCACTAAGTAAATTTTTTAATACATTACTCATCATATTTTTTCTTATTATTTATCTTGCATATTGTTTGAAGGAAAATAAAATAATACAATGTAAATATCTTTTATTTGCATCTATCATTTCATTTTTAATTATCTGTTCAAACAATATTTATAGACCTGATGCTGGTCTATACCACTTACCTTTTATCAGTATTCTAAACGAGAACAAAATTTTAATTGGTTTATCAAATTTACATTTTAGATTTGGACATATTTCGATAATACAATATGGATCTGCAATTTTTAATAATCATATCTTTGGTAATGAAGGAATTTTGATTTTACCAAGTTTATTATTTTCGTATTTTTTTATTTTATGTTTTGGATTTATTTTACGAGTAATAAATTTAAATAAAAAATTTAAAAAACATAACTCAAAATTATTTTTTTTTATAAATGGTGTGTTCATTTATTTTTTATATAAGATGAATAATTACAATAATTTTGGTAACGACGTTCCAGGACATATATTTGTTTTCTATATAATCTTTTTATTTATTAAGAATAAAGACAAATTTACTAAAAGTAGTTTTTCAAAAATATTTTACTTTTCTATTTTTGCACTATTAGTAAAAAATACATTAATATTAGTTTTTTTCCTATTTTTATTTATTCCAATTAAATTTTTGATTAAACAGTTTAACATTAAAAATATTTTAATTTTTACTATTGCTTTACTTTGGTTTTTAAAAAATATTCTAACATCTGGTTGTATAGTGTATCCAATCAAAGTGACTTGTATTGACTTAATGTGGACTGATTTTGAAGATGTAAAAATTGCAAGTAAATCAAGTGAAGCGTGGAGTAAAGCATGGTCAGATCAAAAGGATATAAAGATAGATCAAAAAAAATATAATAAAAATTTTAATTGGCTTAATACTTGGAGCGACAAACATCTAATAAGAATAATTAAAATTCTAATACCCTTTATTTTATTTATGATTTTAATAATGCTTTTAATCACTAAACATAATAAAAATACATATTACAATACTAAAAAAAAATTCTTTGATGAATTATTATTTTTTTCAATACTTAGTTCGTTATTGTGGTTTCTAAAGTTTCCAATGTATAGATATGGTACATCTTATTTAGTAATCTTAATATTAAGTGTTATCTATTTATTATTTTACAATTCTGTACATAATTTTAAGTTTAAAAAAATAAGAAAAAACATTCTTGTTGTTTACTCAATATTTTTTTTGGTATTGTTTTTAAAAAATAGTATTAGAATTTATGATAATATTGATAAAAAATGGGTAAATTATCCATGGCCTAAAATTTATTCAGAGTCTGAGCAAAATATAATAATTCCAAATAGGGAAATTTTATCTAAAAATGGTGAAATCATTTTTTATAAACCTAATCAGCGAATGTGCATGTATTCAAAAAGTCCATGTACCCATTACAATAAATCAATCACTGTTGAAAAAAAATTAGGTTTTAAGATTTATAAAAAAATTTAGTCTAGTTTTTTAGAAATTATTTCATAAATTTCAGGAAATATATTTTTAGCTATTCTTTCTGAACCAATTAAGGTTGTGTGCCAAGGATCATAAAAATCGTTAATTTTCATAATTATCCTTTCATCTAAGGGAATTAAATTAATCTTATTTTTTCTACTAAATTCTTTAATTGTATTATTAGCTTTAAAAAGATCAAGATCTCTAACGCCATCAAACTGCACTTGCGTTATAAGCAATATCTCAGCATCATATTTTTTCGTATAATCTAAAAGTTTTGCAATTCTTTTTTTTAACTCACTTTCTACAAATTTATCATCAGAAGATATAGGGTAATTTTTGTAGATTTTATAAGCTGCTCGATAGTCCAAATAACTAAAATTTTTATACAAACTATTACCTTCTGATGCTTTGTACCCAAAAAAATCATATCTAATTTTATTTTCTGGAAAATACTTATGTTTAATTCTCTTAGTTAACAAATAAATAATGCTGTTATTTTTTACATAATCTTCAACCTGATTTTTAAGCTTTTTATCCATCATACAATCATTGTGATCAAAATGTTTGCTATTATCTAATTTGCAATTTCCTCTATAAAATTTATCGTTTAATCCAATATAAAATATAAAAAATTTAGGATTAAATTTTTCAAGTTTAGGAAACCAATATTCAAAATCGTTCATTATTCCAAAAGTTGACTTTCCATCAGTAGAAGCGTTATAAATTTTATGGTTGAAACTTTTTTTTCCTAACAATTGATTTAGTCTTTCCACAATTGTAAATTCCTCAGGAGTAAATCTTTGATTTCCAGTACTGCCACCTATAAAAACAATTTTTATTTCACTGGGATCAACTTCATCTCCTCGAAAACCATGAAAATTGCGTTTATATCTATGTTTATAAACTTTATCATCAAATTTTATTTGATAATCCTGAATTTGATTTCTGTTCTTTCTCATTAAATATCCAAAATTTTCTTTTTTTAACCAAAAACCAAAGATTACTTCTATTAAAGTTATTAGAAGAAAAAATATAAGTAAATTAACAATTAAAAGCTTATTCATATAAATCTTACTTAGTTTAAAATAAAAGATATATTAGATAATATATCTTAATGACAATAAAAAAAATTAATATTTTATTAACAGGCTTTTTTATAATTATTTACACTTTAATTATTTATAAATATCAATATTTAAAATTTCCAAATACATATACTGCAACTGAATGGCTAATAAATTATCAGGGTGGTTTTATTAGAAGAGGATTTTTAGGAGAAATTTTATTTTTTTTTAGTGACAACAATATCTTTGATATTAAATATATTTTTTTTTATTTAATTACATTTGTTTATTCATTAATAATTTTTTTATTTTTTAATTTAATAAATAAAATTAAGATTGATAAATTAATAATAATTTTAATTATATGCCCACTTTTCTTAGTTTATCCTTTGATAGAGACGGATATTATAGGAAGAAAAGAAATATTTCTAATATTATCGATTTTAATTTATGTAAATTTGTTTAATAATAAATCTGTAAAATCACAAATCTTTTATATTTTTATTACAACTAATTTATTATTTTTTCTTCACGAAGGATTAGTTTTTTATTTTCAATTTTTTTTTTTAATATTTTTTATAATTAATAAAGAAAATATTGAATACAAATTTTTTTTTTTAATTTGTTTAAATTTTGTAATTTATTATGTTATTTTATTATATTTCACTCTTTTTTTTATAGATCAAGACATTGAAAAAGCAGGATTAATTATTAATTCCTATACAAATTTATCCTTTAAAAATTTGGGTGCATTCTATTGGATAGACAAAGATCTAAATTTTGCAATTCAAAAACAAAAAGAATTTATGAATTATCAAGTTATTATTAAATATTTATTAATAAACATTTTTTTTCAGTTTTTAATTTTTTTTTCAATTAGAAAAACAAAAAAAATATTTATCTATCTATTAATTTGTAATTTATTAACACTGCCTATTTTTTACATAGCATTAGATTGGGGTAGATTTATTTATATATTATTTAATTTGAACTTAATAACTCTTATTACAATTAGGTTTAAGAGCTATTCTTTTTATGAAGATTTGGTAAAAAATAACTTTATATATCTATTTTTAATTTTAATATTCACTTTGTGGAATCCAAAAATTACACTTTTTGAAGAAATAAATTTAATTCCTTATAAAGATTTAATTGAAAGAATTATCTACTAATTTTAAATTTGATGTTACTTTGTCATCTAAAATATTAATTTGATAAAATTGTTTGCTTGGTTTTTTAGATCCATAATAAATATTTTGTTTTAAAAAAATATTATCTGTATTTTTATTTATATAATATCTGATGATTTCTTTTTGATATGCTTTATCAGAATTCGAGTTTATATAAATTATTTTTTTTTCATCAAATGAATTGAAATTTATATTCCTTATTAACTCAACAAGTTGATAATTTGGAAAAATAAGATCTCTTCTTAGTTTCTCGATTAAAATAAAGTTGCAAATTATAAATATAAAAAAAATCAATAAAAAATTAACTTTGATATTTTGAAAATATTTTTTAAACTCTACTGAAAAAATAAAAATACCAAATAAAATGATAGGGCCTAAATGACTAAAATATCTCCAATAGTTATGGGCAGCTATTGCATGATTATAGTTTTGAAATCCTAAAGCAAAAATTACTAGAAATAATTTCCAAAAAAATATTATAAAAAAAATGATCGATAAAGTATTTTTTACTAAGATTTTTTTTTTTAAAAAAAATGTAAAAATAAATAAGGCTAAAAATATTAATAATCCAACTGTGTAAATTTTCCTTAATATAATCTGACCAATAAAATTAGAAAAAAATTCTTTCAATATCTCAAATCTAACACCTTTAAATTCTGGCCCAGAAGAAATATTATTTAAGGATAAATTAATTCTCCAAAAAAAATATAATGATAATGATATCAAAATATAAATAATAATTTTTTTTATATTTTCATTATTTAATAATTTGTATTTTAGATGATAAATATTCACTAGTAAAAAATACAAAGATATTATTGTAAAATATATAACCCCAATATTTTTAGTTACACATAAAATTGCATTGAAAGAGGAAAGAATTAAAATGTTATTCAATGATACTTTATTTAAAAGAAAAATATTTTTTTTATAAATAAAAGATACAATTAATAAAATTACAAATGATATTTTTAGATCTTGATATGATGAAAAAGTATTTGTATTTAATATTAAAGGATTAAAAAATATTAAAATATAAAGTGGTATTTGAAATTTTTTTATTTTTTCTTTATGTAATTCTTCAACAAATATATAAAAAATCATTATAATTAAAAAACAATCAAGTAATGATGGAATATTTTCAACATTAAATTTTATAATACTTAATACTGAATAGTTAATTAATTCAAAAGAAAAGGGATATTCAGCCCTAAAAAAACCTCTTGGTGGAAATTGGTTATTTTCAATCAAGTAATCTAAACGTGGTAGCCAAAAGCTAAATGTATCCCATCCGTGTGATTTAGCAGAAATGAAAATAAAAAAAGTAATAAAAATTATCAAAATCAAATAATAATTTTTTTTCAGTTCTATTAGATAATTTTGATAATTTATTGTTCTCTTTTTATTTACTAGTAATATTAATAGAGTGAATAAATATAAATATAGAATATAATTTAATTTTAAAAAAAAATTAAGAGTTAAAAATAAAAATACAAAATAATAAAAACCTATCCCAAAATTGTAGGCATTAAAAAAATTAAAATTTGTTGTTAATTTTCCTAAATAAAAGAAAGATAAAATTAATACTATAAATAAAAAAAAGGCAAATAATTCATTTAAACTCGGTATTAGATAATTAATACTACTAAAAAAAGTATTCATTACTATCTTAGATTAAATCATTTCCTCAATGATTTTATCTATATTATATTTTTGCTTCCATTCAGGATAGTGAGATTTAAATTTTTTTAAATTTGAAATATACCATTGATGATCTCCTACACGTGCTTTTTTAATAAGATTAGTTTTAATTTTTTTTTTTATTTTATCTTCTATAATTGATATAGCTTCTAGAATAGAACAATTTGAAAACCTTCCACCACCTATGTTATATACCTCTCCTTTTTTTGGTTTTTTGAAAAATTCCCAAAAACAATTTACTAAATCGTGACTATGAATATTATCTCTTACCTGCTTACCACTATAACCTATTAGATTGTATATTTTATTATTCTTGGCACATTTAACTAAATATGAGAGAAAACCATGGAGTTTTGCACCACTATGATTTGGCCCTGTAATACAACCGCCTCTAAAAGAAACTGTTTTTAACCCGACATTCTTCCCATATTCTTGAACTATAAGATCGCCATATGTTTTCGAGACTCCAAAAAAACTATGGGTGCAGTCATCTATAGAAAAATTTTCATCTATTCCTCTAAACAATTTATGATTTCTATTTAAATCATATCTTGTTGAATTCTCATTAAATTTTAATCTATTTGGATTATCACCATAAACTTTATTTGTTGACATAAATATAAATGGAGAATTTGGGCAAAAATTTTTTGTTAACTCTAGTAAATTAAGAGTCCCTGATGCATTAATATTAAAATCAATAATAGGAAAATTTTTACCATAGTCATGAGATGGTTGTGCCGCACAATGAATGACTAACTTTATTTTTTTTGCATATCTCTTAAAAATTTTTTTTAATCCTTCAAAATTTCTAATGTCAATATCATAGTGTTTAAAGCTTTTATTTTTTTTTTTTAATCTATTTTTAACCCATAATGTTGAGCCATCACTTCCAAAAAAAAATTTTCTTAAATTATTATCTATTCCAATTACATCAAATCCTTTTTTTGAAAAAAAATTAACTGATTCTGAGCCTATTAAACCACTCGAACCTGTAATTAAAACTACTGACATTAAAAATATTTAATCAATTTTTTTTTATTTTTTACCAGCCAATTATAAGTATCATGTACAATTTGATCGATATTTCTACTGGGCTTCCAATTGTAAGTTTTAGTTACTTTATAATTACTAGTTATAAAGTATGGAATATCATAAATAGATGTTTTGGCTATTTTTTTTATTTTTAATTTATTTTTTGTTATTTTTTCACACATTATTGTTAATTTTTTTAGAGATACATTGCTCTTTTTAGAGCCTCCAACTGAAAATATTTTATTGTTAACTTTTTTAAATCTTTTAATTTGAATCATTAATAATTCACACAAATCATCTATGTGAAGAACATCTCTCACTTGATTTCCATATCCTCCATATCCAATATATTTTAGTTCAATATTCATTAAATGTCTCCATATCCAAAGGCTTACAAAACCTTGATCTTGCTTACCAAATTGAAGTGGTCCCGAGATTACACCACATCTGTTAATTATATACTTAATACCAAATGCATAGGCAAATTCTTCTATTAACATTTCAGAAGATAATTTACTCACCCCATAAATTGTCTTTGGCCCTGATATTGTAAATTTTTCATCTATCATATCTTTAATCTTTAATTCATTTTTAAAATTCTTAGATTTTAATAAATCATTAATTTTATCTATTGGATATACTCTACTTGTTGAAATAAATATCAGTTTTGAACTATCTTGTTGTACTTTTTTTAATATGTTTAATGTACCTATTAAATTTGTATTAATTACCCTATCAATTGATAAACGTGATGCTTCAACTGATGCTTCTGCACAACAATCAATAATTAGATCAAATTTTTTTAGCTTTGAAAATTTTTTATTATTTGAAATATCTATTTTATAATTATTTATATTATTTTTTTTTAATAATGTTAAATTAAACTTTGAACCTTTTCTTGATAAATTATCTAAACTATAAATTTTTACATCTTTAATATTTTTATTTAAATAAAGAGCAACATTAGATCCTACAAATCCACATCCACCAGTTACAAGTATTTTCATAGTTTTTTGATTTTAATTTGATAGAGTATTATAATGCTTATTTCTATCATAATTCCATGCCGAGATGAAGCTGATTCAATTTTTGAAACAGTTAATTTAATATCTAAAGAGTTAAATGATATTAACCATGAACTAATTTTGATTAATGATTATAGTAGAGACAATACTCTAAACATTTTGGAACAAATTTCTAATAACAATGAAAATATTAAGAATTATGATAATAAAATAATTGGATTGGGTGGAGCAATTGAACTTGGCATTAATAATGCAAAAGGTGAATATGTATCGATTATGATGGCTGATTTATCTGATAATGTTTCAGATTTAATCAGATACATCAATCTTGTAAAACAAAACAACAAATTAGATGCTGTTTTTGGATCAAGATTTTTAAAAGACTCTAAAGTTTATAATTACCCATTAAAAAAACTTTTGTTAAACCGTATATTTAACTATTTAGTAAAATTAGTTTTTTTTTCTAATTATAATGATTTTACAAATGCATTTAAATTATACAAAAAAAGTGCTTTAATTCAGTTGTTTCCAATTGTATCTGAGAATTTTAATATATTTTTAGAATTACCATTAAAGATAATCACAAGAGGATTTGAATATAAAACGGTTGCAATATCATGGAATAATAGAAAAAAAGGTAAATCTAAATTTAATATTAAGGAATTAAGTTCAAAATATTTTTTTACATTAATTTATTGTTTAATGGAAAAACATCTTTTAAAAAAAAAGAAATTAAAATAATTTAGAGATTATTCTTAAAACTGGAAATGAACCTATATCGTCTGAAAATAATAATTTTGGTGACCATGAATAAAAAAATATAACAATAAAAAAAATAAAAAAATAATTTTTTTTAAGGTAACTTCTTATGCATATAAAAAAATTATTAATTAAATCTTTGTCATTTCGTGATTGATGCAATATTGAAAATAAGAAAAAGTTAAAAAAGATATAAAAAAATCTATACCAATCTAAAGTTATAATTATTAAAATAATTAAAAAAAATAAATTTATTAATAAATTTATATTAAAATTTAAAAAATTATATCTTTTTCTATTTCTTAAAAAAAATAGATAAAAAGGAGAAATTGAAATTATTAAAACTAGAAGAAATCTAATAATATGAGAGATGTTTAGATTATCATTATATAATATAATTTGTTGGAAAATATCTTTACTTAACCAACTTAATGCTCCTGATCCAGCTGACAAACCATATTTTAAATTTAAATTCTCAATCATTATATTAACTGAATTTTGATCATTGAAAAATAAACTTAAAATAACTATTAGAAATATTATTAAAAAATATATGAACAAATAAAAATATTTTTCTTTTTTAATAAAATTATAATTTATAAAGAAAATATTTATAAAAAAAAACGAATAAAAAACTATAGCCTCGTGAATTAATGAATTTAAAAAAATAATAAATAATATTAAAACAAAACAATTATTTTTTTTTAATTTATCTAAGATTGTCAAGAAAAATTGAAAAGACACTAAAAAAAATATTTCTTTTCTACCCAAAACTTCATTTTCATAAATCGGATAGATTATAAATAATGGAAATAATAGAAATGATAAAAAAAATATATTAAATTCAAATTTTTTAAATAACTTAAAAATTAGAAATAAATAAAGTATGTAAATAATAGTCTGTAAATAAAAGATTGATAATTTAGCTTGAATAGAGAAGATATCCTCAAATTTAATAACTATATAACCCAACAGTCCTCTTCTAATATAGCCATCATGATAATGAATTAACCAATCTGTATGAGTATAAGAGTTTGGAAAATGTTGAATATTATTGAATATTTTATAAGAAAATAAACAACCTAAACAAATCAAAAATAAAATAAAAAAATTAATTGAGTTTTTTTTTGATTTCATTATTTTTTGAGTTAAGATTTTTTTTTACAGCAAGTAGTAAACCTAAAAAAAACCAAAAAAAAGATCCATTCCATGTTGAAAAAAAACTTCCACTGGTTCCTAATGGCCACAAAAATAACACTATACTTAAACTTATTGTAAAAAACAAAGGATCAAATAAATAATGAATTTTTTTAAAAAGTATCAAAAAAATGAATATTAAAAAAAATAAAGTTCCAAATAAACCTGTTTCAGATAAAAATTCAAAAAGCATATTGTGTGGATGAGTACTACACCTCACATGATCAAATTTATTATTTGTAGAATAATTTTCATTTGAGCAACGTAACCTGAAGTTCTTTAATCCAGAGCCTAAGTAAGGATTATCTTTGAAGATTTTGTAAGCAGTAACCCAATGGACTCCATGAGGTGACTCAGTAATATTAAGTGGTTTAGAAATTCCACCAAAATATTTATCTGTTTTGACAATTAATTGATCATAGATATTTTTATTTTGTTTTATAAAAATTGATAAAATTAAAATAATTATTGGTATCAAAATTAATAATTTAAAATTTTTTTTCTTAAAAATGTAAAAAATAAAAAAATTAAAAAAACCAAAACAAATAATAATAAATGCCATTCTTTCACTGGTAATAAGAGTTGATAATATTAAAAAAAGAGATGCTAATATTGCTATGTAAATATTTTTTTTGATAAAATAGAACATAAATAAAACTATAAATGATAATTTTGAAATAAAAGACCCTAGTATTGCCTCATCACCAAAAAAACCAGACAATCTTGTGCCATGCCCCTCAATGACTTTGAAACCAAGTACGTTTTTACCCAATATAAATTGTATCCATCCATCTATAGCAACTATTAAAATTATTATTGTGATAAATTTAACATAATTTAATAGTTTTTTTCTTTCAGAGAAATAATTTGCTAAAAAAATTGAAAATAAAATTGATAACAATAATTTAACAGATGCCAATAAGCTTTTGGTAAAGTTTTCAGACACAAACAAAGTTGTATAAATAATAGCTCCAAAAAAACAAAAAAAAAATATTATTTCTAATTTTGTTAAATAATTTAATAAATTATCTTTAAATGAAATTAGTGAGATTAAGGTAATAATAGAGGAAAAAATAATTATTGTATTGATTGCAAAATTACCAAATATTATTGCGATAGGAAAAAAATAAATTAAAAATTTATTAATATTTTTATAGTTTACCAAGTTTGACAACATTCTTCTTAATTTTATGATATAAGAATATGTATGTTAAGCTATGAATTAAAACAATAATAAAAATCATATAACCAGTATTTCTATTCAAAAAATAAAGATAAAAAAAAGGTAAATTACTCAAATTAATTACAAGAGATGTTAAATTACTTGAGTTTAATTCAGAAAATTTGCGATATCCAAATTTATTCTTAACTAACATATGTAAATGTTTATTATCAGGATATAAAGGTGATTTTTTCTCAATTCTTTTTCTTATAAATGAAAATAAATTCTCAAACCAAACATAAAAAAGAATACCGACTGCAAAAACTGGAGATAAATCAAAATATTGCGTTACAAAAATGGTATTAGCAGAATTAATAAATCCAATTAAGTAAGACCCGCTATCTCCTAAAAAATTTAAATTAAAAAAATTAGTTACTATAAATGGTATATGCAAAATTATATAAATTAAAAAATATAAATCTTCAAATTCTCTAAAGCTTGAATTTTTTACAACAAATAAAAATGTAATATTAATAATTAAAGAATTTAATAAAGCATTTGAATTAGTACCATCAATAAAGTTGTTACCATTAATACAGATTAAAATACAAAATGATGTAAATAAAATAGAAAAATATTTGTTATCTATAAAATAATCTATAAAAAACACTGAAGTTTTTTTCACTAGATAATTTTCTGAAAAAAAAAGAAAAAGAATTACTATGATTATTTGGACAATAAATTTATTTTGAGGTTCTTTCAAAATATCTAAATCAGATATAATTCCAAGTATTAACAATACTGTAATAGTTATAGCAAAATAAATATCTGAATATTCAGAATTGTAAATTAAAAAAAAATATGAAATTAAAAAATAAATACCCCCACTGAGTGGCACACCTTTGAAACTTTTTATTTTTTGTATACCTATGCCACTATCAACAAGTTTAATTTTTTTACAAAAATAATTTAAAATAACCAAAGATAAAAATCCTATTAAAAAAATAATATACAACAAAAGGTTTTCAATCATTTTTATAAACTACTTCTCTAAACTTTATGAAATATCTAAAGATAATTAAAAAAGGATTTTTTAGTAACCTATTCCTTTTTAAAGAAATTATAATTTCTTTTAAAATAATTATTTTTGATAAAAGTCCTCTATCGCTCATACCACCTCTTGACTGAAATACTGATAGAATGGGTATATGTTTAAATGTAATATCACTTTTCATAATCAATTTTAAAATTAAGTCAAAATCCGAACTTATTTTAAAATAAGTATCATAATAATTAATTCTCTGGATTACTTTTTTCTTTATAATGCAAGTTGGATGTGGTGGCATCCAGCCCATCAATAAATGTTTTTTTTCAAAAAAAGAAGAATCATAAAATCTATGTGTCTTTTGATTACTTACAATTTTTAGGTTTGAAAAAATTAAATCATATTCATAAGATTTAATAAAATTCATATACTCTAACAAAATTTTTTCTGATGTAAACAAATCACCAGAATGTAAAATTCCAATATATTTTCCATTTGCCAATTTAATACCTTCGTTTAGAGCAAAATACATCCCATCATCTCTTTTTGACTCAATATAATCAATTTCATTTTCGTATTTTTTTATAATTTTGAAAGTGCTATCATTAGATCCTCCATCTAGGACAATATACTCAAAAGATAAATATTTTTTTTGTGATAATACTGATTTAATTGTTTTTTCAATATTACCTTCATCATTCTTAACTACAGTAATTACTGATAAAAGATTTTTCATTCAAAAGATAAATAAATTAATTTAATTTTATCTTTAACTTATAGATTTTCTTAAAAACTAAATAAATTACTCTATAATCAAATATTGATTTAAGACTCACATACATACCGTTACAATTGTAACTTCCAATCCCAAAATTTAAAACTAATTTTTTGAAACCTTCAAAGTTTGACTCAAACATTGCATTTACAGAAAGTGTGTCAAAACCAAAATCATTATTAAAAATAAAAGCTAGACTATTACTATGCATATCAGCATCATGAGGTAATTCATTATTAACCTTTTCAAGATCTTCTGTAAAAAAACTAAACTTAACTTTTTGATTTAAATCATATAAATTAATGATAACTGGTTGAAATATTCCTAAAAATTTAAATTTAAAAATTATTCTCATTAAATTTAAACTATTTTTAGATATAATTTTATTTTTAAAATTTATAAAAAACTTATTTAGTTCTAGATAATCAAAAGATTTTTTATGTTCATTAAATTTTTTTTCGTCAATTTTATTATATTCTGTATTCCAAAAATTTTTACATTTCGTATCATCAAATCTTAATTCTTTTTCCGAGTCAAAGTCAATACAATGATCAGGGGATAGAATTTTATATCTTACATTTTTGTTATCTAAAAATTTCACAACATCTTCAATTTTATTAATCTCATCGTTCATATATTTATTACTTTTGTGAGAAAAATAAATAAAGCTTGCAAATGGAACTAATATTTTTGGATTGATAATTTCATATTGGGAAAACAAAAAATTAAGTTTTTCCTCAGCTGCTTGCTTTCTATATTCTGAAAATTTTAAGCCACCTTTCCAAGCAGCATAACTAAATTGAGTAAAAAATATATCAATATCTCCACATTCTTTTTTAATTTTTCTTAACTCATCATCCGTATACTGGCAATCATTAATATTTAGATACTTTTTATTATTGGATTCTACAAATAAAGATGAGTCATAAAATTCTGCTTTATACATTTTGCATTTTGTCATTTTAGAAATTTGTAGAAATTTTCCATCAAACATATCAATGACTTGAATATTTTGCTTCTCTAGAAAATTTTTTACACGATTATCTTTTGTCTTTTGAAATAATACTTTAATATTATTTTCTAGAATATAATTTTTATTTTTCATGAAAAATGCAGGCTGAAAGTGATCTGGATGTTCATGAGAAATCCATATGAAATTTATCCCATTCAATATCTCCTCATCTTTTTTTTCATTTTCATATATTAAATTCCATCCTTCATTAAATGCACTACCATGGAACCATGGATCTGTGATAATTCTTACATCCTCAGTTTCAATAATAGTTGAGGCATGATTTACAAAAGTAATTTTCATAACTGTTTTATTTTTAATCTTATAAATATTTGTTGATAACCAAACAAATTCGATTTATTTGTATTTCAGATATATCATCATGTAAAGGCAAACAAAGTATTTTCTTATCTATAGTACTGCAGCCTTTTAATTCATGATTATATTTTTTTAATACTTTAAAATCGTTGTTATTTTTATACCACTTGTAGCGAATATCAATGCCGTGACTTAATAACTTATTTTTTATATAAACATTATTTTTTCGTTTTAATAAAACAGGAAACTCTAAAAAACTATTTTCAGAATAGTCATTATATTTAAAAACCTTCACATATTGATTTTTATTAAAAAATTTCTCGTAAATTTGGATTTTTTTAATCCTATTTTTTTTTTGAATAGACAGTTTTTCAATTTGATAAATACCACATGAGGCAACTGGGTTAAAAAAATCATAATTATAATAATTTGGCTTGTTTGGCGACAAATCGGGATAAAGTCCTGGATACATTTTTTTGAAGAAAAAATTTTTTTTTAGATAACAGTATTTCATAAAATGAAAAGTAAATATTTGATAAATTATTTTTGAATGCAAAAAATTTATTAAGAGTGAAAAAATTATCAAATTTAAAAACTTAATTAATGGATATTTAATTTTTATTTTATTTTTTTTGATATACTTAAAAGACTCATTTGTTTTACAAATCAATGCACCTCCATTTAACAGGCATAAATTTTTCATTATACCAAAACTATAAAACCCAAAATCACCTAACGTACCTAATTTATAAACTTTATTTTTAAACTTAATTTCAGATCCAAAATTAATAGCACAATCTTCAATTAAATTTATTTTTTGTTTTTTTATGAATTTAATAGTTTTTAGAATATTTTTATTTGATGAGTAAAGATGAGTTAAAATTATACTTGAAGTTTTTGAATTAATTTTTTTTTTTAAATCAGTGAGGTTAGGCATTCCAGTTTTAACATCTATATCCACATAAACAGGTATTAAAGACAAATAGTTAATTACTTTTATAACTTCCGGTAATGTATACGGGCATATGATTATTTGATTTTTGTTTGGATTTTTGTTTTTAAGATAATTTAAACAATCATAGAGTGCTAATCTTCCTTGAGAAAAAAGTAAAATATTTTTTTTTTTTAATAAAAAGGAAAGTTTTTTTAAAAAAAGTAATTGTTTATCTTTAAAAAATCCAATCAATAAATAATAATAAAAAAACAAATCAGTATTTATTTTAAGTCTATTTATTTTTTTCATATTTTTTTATGATTTTTTTTGTATTAAAAAATGCATTTAGCATTGTTAAGAAAGTAGGATAAAACATACCTGGTGGTATTGATGAGCTATCAAAAACAAAAAAATTTCTACTATCCAAAACTTTACAATTTGAATCTAAAATTTTTTTATTTTTTTTTTTATAAAAATATAGAGAACTCGTGTAATGAGAATCTGAACCAATTTGATAATTTTTAAAATTTAAATATGGAATTGAAAAAAATTTATTTTTTTTAAAAGTATTATTAACAATATTTTTAAACTTTTTTATAATTTGTTGTGAATTTTTTTTTTTCTTAAATTTAACAGTAACTTCTCCTTTTTCATTTATTTTAAGATAATTTTCAGACAATTTTGAGTCTATAAAAAAATTTCCCACAATTAAAAATTTCTTAAAATAATTATAAATTACATTATTTTTACTAAATCCTAAGATTTTGTTATTTAAAAATGACATTGGCAATATAGATCCTTCACTTAAAAAATTTTTATATTTAACTTTTATTTTTTTTAGGGGGTGTGGAAATTGAAATTTATTGAATTTATTAAATTTATACGTTTTTAAATTTTTATTAAAGAAACACAGTTGGTAAATATCGTTATTATAAAATACAAATTTCTTATTAAATTCATTATGAAATTTTCCCACTAAATAACTTGAACCAATAAGGCCTGCACAAGAAATTACAATGTCAAAATCCTTTAAAAGAATATTTTTATCTTTTTTTTCTATTTCTAATTCATACTTATCTTTAATTTGAACAATATTTTTAACAGAATGGCTTAAGTAAAGTTTAATTTTTTTTTTTTTGTGTAGATCAATAAAGTATTTTCCAGTTGTAAAAGTTTTTTTTATATTTTTTTCATCTAATGATATATTTAAATCTTCTATGGAAATTTGTTTATCATTTATAGTATTTAATTTTTTATACAAAGGATTTTTTCTAATAACATTTAATAAAGAAATATTTTTTTTATTTAGATTTAAAATACTCAATATTTCTTTTTTATAATCTTGCATTTTATTTGGTATTTTATATTTTTCATAATAATCATCGTTCGGTATTTGCACTCCCCCGCCCCAATAATTTGAAAGCCCTCCTAAACCTCCAACACTAGATAAAAAAAATTTATTTTCTTGAATTTTATATAATTTTTTAAATTTTTTTTTTTCAGTTTCAAAAATTTTTGAAGCATATTTAAAAGATTTATTTGGAAATAATGTTTTTTTTTCTTTTAAAAATTTTATGTTGTTTTTAGATCCAGTTTCAAATACTGAAATCTGAAATTTTTTGTAACTTTTTAAAGCTTCGATTGTGGACATTGCAGACAAACCTGTACCTATAATTGCTATTTTCTCCATTATCTCAAATTGTTAGGATTGTTTAGATAATCATAAATAAATAATAAAAATAATATTATAAGGGAGCTAATTACTGGAACATAAATGATTTCAAATGAAATCATTTTTAAATAATTTAGTGATATTATTATCATTAAGTAAATACATGAAGAAATCAAAAAAGTAACATAAAAAAGAATAATTATTTTATTATTCCTTAAATATCTTAAATTAATTCTAAAAAAATAATTTATTATATTTTTATAAAAAAAATTAAAAAATTCTTTGAAGGCAAAAAAGTTAGATATATTATTTTTATAATTAATAGTCACTTGCTGATCCTTGACTTTACATTTGACTACATTTAATAAAACTAACATGTGTGTTTCAAAAAAAAATCTTTTATCAATTTTAAAATTTAGTATTTTTTTTACAGAAATTTTGTCTATAGCAGTGTATCCATTAAGAAAATCAAAAATATCCCAATAACCTGTGGTAATTTTTGAAAAAACCGAAATCATATAATTCCCAATTTTTCTAAAAAATGGAACTTTTTTAATATCATTCTTACTTTTAAATCGAGTACCTTTAACATAGTTATATTTTCCTTTAGAAATTGGATTAATTAATTTAATCATTTGTTTTGAATTCATTTGATCATCACTATCAATTTTAACAAGAATATCGACTTTCGATTTTAATAATTCTCTATATCCTTTCACAACAGTAGCTCCCACACCTTGATTTAATTCATTATATAAAATTGAAATTTTCTTTTTTTTTTCCTTACTGATATTTTTTTTTACAAAATCTCCAGTTTTTTCTGGACATTTATCATCTACCAAAACAACTAGGTCTACATAATTTGGTAAGGAATTTAATACTTTAATAATAGTTTTTCTAGCTCTATAACAAGGAATTACTACACCAATTTTTTTATTATTATGCATAAATATAAAGCATTATCATATTACATTAACCATCCAAAGAGAATACTGTTAACTTTTATCATTTTAATTTTTTTTTCTTATTTTTTTAGTAATACCGATGGAATAATCATAAATGTAAATCAATTAAACGAATTTTCTATTTCCTATTATATAAATATATTTTTGAAAAGTTTTTTAATGATTGGAAGTTTCGCTTTATTTTTTATTGTAATAAAAAATCAAATATGCAAACGAGATCAAATAATTATTTTTTTGATTTCAAGTTTTTTCTTTTTAAATGTAGTTATTAAAACTTTTTTTTACGATATTGATATATTAGTAGAAATAAAAAACTTTCTCTTGGTTTTGAATTGTATAACGGTATTTATTATTTTTTCATCTATTAAAATTAATTCAATTCAAAAAAAAATTATTTTTTATTGTTTTAACTCAATATCATTAATATTTGCTACAATATATCTTGCTAATAAGTTCAATATTTTAAATGACGATTTTTTTTTAACAAACAATAAAAATACAAAAAATATATTTATAACAATAGCAATTTTTTTTAACTTTTTATTTTTTAAATCCTTTAAAGAAAAACTTACAAGATTTTCTATAATTGTAATACAAATAATTTTAATTTCTTATATTATTTTGATGGGCAATTTTTATTCAAAATTAATTATTTTTGGAATTTTTTTTTACAATATTTTTTTTGTTTTTTTAAACAATAAATTAAAAAAAAAAATTTTTTATTTTATTTTTATCCTTTTAACAATATTTATACTATTTTTATTAATTGAAAGTTTTAGGTTAAATATAGACAAATCAATTCATGAACTTGGAAAAGGAATGTATAAATATTTTTCCATTTTTTTTGATGTAGGAGTGAGAGCTGGCTGTTGGGAAGATGGGATTAAGAGCCATGATGTAGATCTAATCTATAAATTACATAAAAAATATCCTGTATTATGCTATGCTATACCTGCACCTTACAATAATGTTCTTTGGGATATTTGGCTTGGAATGCTTATAAGGAGCCACTATTTTTTAGAAAGTGCAGCGTACTATCAAAATTATATTTCATATATCGTAGGTCACACGGAAACAAAAATAATTTTTTCAAACATAGTTTCTGCACATAATTCTTATATGGATTATATAATTAAATTTGGAATCCCCTCTTTCATATCAGTCTTAACTTACTTAATTTTAATTTTTATAAATATGATTAATAATGAAAGATTCATTCAATGTCTTTTATTTATATCTATTTTGTTTTGCATGAGTTTTGATGATTTTTTTTTCGGGCATAGATTTTCATTTACAATTATTATTTGGCTTTCAATTGGATTAGCAAGTAATTTAAAATTAAAGTAATTATTATCTTTTTACTACCCAGTTCTCCATAACAAGTAGATCTAATTTAGTTCTCAAAAAAGTGTTGATTGCCTGATCAGGGTTACAAACTATGGGTTCATTTTCATTAAAAGAAGTATTCAATAGCATAGGTATTTTTGTTATCTTATAAAATTCCTTAATAAGATTGTAGTAAATTAAATTATCACTCTTTTTTACAGATTGTAATCGACCTGTACCATCAACATGTGTTACAGCAGGTATAAATTTTTGTTTTTTTTTATTTATTTTATAAACTTGCATCATATGTGGGACTTCGTCACTTATTAAAAACCAATCTTTCATTTTTTCTCTTAAAATTGATGGAGCGAAAGGTCTAAAACTTTCTCTTCTTTTAATTTTTTTATTCAATAAATCCTGTACGTTAGAATTCCTGGGGTCACATAAAATTGATCTATTTCCTAAAGCTCGAGCGCCCCATTCCATTTTTCCGTGAAAGAAACCAACAACCGCACCTGTTGATATTTCTTTAGCAATTACTTCTGATAATTTTTTACTATCTAATTTAATAATTTTAAATTTGTTTTTATTTTTTTTTAATTTTTTCTCAATTGTTTTATATATTTCGTCATTAGAAAAACTAGGACCTAGATAAGAATTAAAATTTTTTCTGCCTTTTGGACTCTTGTTATGCTTATTATAAACATACAATGCTGACCCTAATGCACCTCCAGCATCTCCTGAAGCTGGTTGTATGAATATATTTTTAAATCGAGAAAAATCTTTTATTTTTCCATTTGCAACTGAGTTCATAGCGCACCCACCTGCAAAACATAAATTTTTACTTTTAAATTTTACATTTAACTCTTTTAAGATAATAAATAAAAATTCTTCGTATAATCTTTGAACTGATGCAGCTAAATCAATATGTTTTTGTTCTAATTTTTTATTTGGTTTTCTTTTTTTTATTTTTAATAAGTTTTTAAAATATTTCTCTTTGAAAAAATCTTTGGATGTAAGCTTTTTATTTTGCCATCTGTATTTAATATCTTTTCCTTCAATATTTAAAAACGATTGATTAATTTTAAAATCTTTATTTACTTTATTGAAAAAAATTTTTTTTAATTTTTCATAATATATTGGTTTTCCATATGCAGCTAGACCCATTACTTTGTACTCATCACCAAAATATTTAAAACCTAAATATTGAGTCAATGTCTCATAAAAAATTCCCAAAGAGTTTGGGAAAAAAATCCTTTTATGAATTTTAATTTTATTATTAATTGCCTCTCCCCATGCGGCACTAGTAAAATCACCTGAGCCATCAATCGATAGCACAACCGAGTCTTTATATTTTGAACAATAATAAGCTGAGGAAATATGGGAGAGGTGATGATCCACATATGAAATTTTATTTTTATTTAAATTAAATTTAAAATGTTTTTTAAAATAATATACCAAATCAAATTTTTTTTTTTTTGAAAAATATTTTTTTTTTAAATAAGAAATTTTTTTTAAATTATTTAAACCATATTGAATTTTTTGTAAGAAATTTGAACTAGGAGAGTTATTTAGTGTAAAATAATCTACATCATTCAAAGAAATTTTTGCTTCTTTTAGACAAAAAGAAATAGCTTTTACTGGAAATTCATTATAATGCTTTAATCGCACAAACCTCTCTTCTTCAGCTGCTGCAATTATTTTTCCATTTGAAATCAAACATGCAGATGCATCCGCATGTTTAAAATTAAGTCCTAAAATAATCATAATACAAACAAAATTTGAAATTTTATTATTTTAACTTTTAGAATAGTTTTATTATTCTTCAAGATAATTTATAATATTTCCTATAAGATAAGGTTTAAATATTTATGTTTTATAAATTATGTGTTCTTTTAGGTAATTATTTACCACCAAAGTTAAATATGCTTTTTTACAAATTAGGAGGAGTAAAATTAGGTATTAAAAACTGCTGGATAGGAAACAAATGTTATTTAGACACTCAATTTCCAGACCTAATAGAAATAAAAAAAAACGTTTGTATTAGTGCTAATGTCTTTTTGATTGCACATTTTGATCCTACAATGGCAAACAAAAAACATTTAATAAAAAAATATAAAAAAAAAATAATTATTAATGAGGGGGTTTTCATAGGACCTAACTCAATGATAATGCCCGGTGTAACACTGGGTAAAAATGTTTTTGTGAAAGCTGGAACTGTAATTTCTAAAAGTATACCTGACAACTTAGTTGTAGAAGGTAATCCACATAAGATTTTATTTAAGATGGATGAAAAGCATTCAAACTTGATAAATTCAATTAATAAAAATAATTTATTTTAGTTTATATGAATAAATTTTATAATATTGCTAAGAATGACTTATTTAAAATAAATAGAAGTATTACTGGAAATGGAACAAAACAAACACTAAATATTATAAAAAAAAATTTTAAAAAATTAAAAATTAAAAAATTTAAAAGTGGTACAAAAGTTTTTGATTGGGTTATTCCTCCAGAATGGAATGTTTCAAATGCTTATGTGTTAGATAAAAATAAAAAAAAAATTATAGATTTTTCGAAAAATAATTTACACCTAGTTTCTTATTCCAGTCCAATAAATAGAAAAATAAAAAAAAAACAGTTACTGAAAAAAATATATTCCTTAAAAAATTTTAAGAGTGCTATTCCATATGTGACTAGCTATTACAAAAAAAATTGGGGATTTTGTATTAGTCACTATGAAAAAGAAAAAATAAAAAAAAATTATAAGAATAATGATTTTTTTAAAGTAACAATAAATTCAAAATTTAACAAAAAAGGTAATTTAAATTATGGAGAGCTTTATCTTAGAGGTAAAACTGATAAAGAGATTTTAATCACAACTTATATTTGTCATCCTTCAATGGCTAATAATGAATTATCGGGTCCAATAGTTAGCATGCAGCTAATTAATTTTTTCCAGAAAAGATTACTCAATAAATCTTTAAGATTTTTATTTATACCTGAAACAATTGGTTCAATTGCATATATTTCAAAAAATTTAAAAAAATTAAAAAAAAATGTTATAGGAGGTTATGTACTAACCTGTATTGGTGATGACAATGCTCACTCATGCATTTTAACAAAGTATAAAAATTCACCCTCAGATTATGCATTATTAAAGTCTTACAATGCTAATAAAATAAAAAATTATAAAATTTATCCTTTTAATGAAAATGGCTCAGATGAAAGACAATTTAATTATCCTGGTGTTGATATACCAATTGCTGGAATATTTAGATCAAAATTTGGTGAATATAAAGAGTACCATACCTCCAAAGATGATTTTAATTTTATTTCTGAGAAAGGAATAATGGGTGGGTATAAAATAGCAAAAACTGCTATTCAAATTCTTTTAAAAGAGGAATTTCCAATTTCACAAACTATTTGTGAACCTTTCTTAACAAAAAAAAAACTTTATGAAACTATAAATTTTAAAGAAAAAAAAAATTTAGGAAAAGAATTACGTCGTTTCCTAGTTTATTGTGACGGTAAAAATTCAATTAATCAAATAGCAAAACAAAATAATTTCTCTTATGAAAAAGCGAATATGTATTTTAAAATTTTAAAAAAAAATAAAGTAATTAAATAATAAAATGTTAAATAAAATTAACATTTTTTTGTTTATCGTTTTTTTTATTTTTTCTTCAATTTTTGTCTTTGTTTTTTATAAGTCTGAAATTATTTTTAATGGATCTAATAGATCATATTATGCATTATACTATTTATGCTCATTTTTTTTTCTATCATTATCTCTTATTGCAATAATAATTAAAAACAAAACATTCAAAATCAATACAATAATTTTCATAATAATGATTTTTATTTCTTCTTATATTTTTGAATTAAGTGTTCGATTATTTACACAATTTAAAAATAATGAAAAAATTCAAAAACACATAATTGAATTTGAAAAAAAAAATCCAGGAGAAAAATTTGATTTAAGAAGTAAAATTGAAATTTATGAAGATTTATTAAAAATAAATAAAGATATAGCTATGAATGTACCGCCTTCTTTTTATCTACTTAACCAAAATAATAATTTTCATCCACTAACATCAAAATCAAACTCTATTACAATTAATTGTAATGAGAATGGTTACTATCAAATAATTAAAACTGATAGATATGGATTCAATAATGATGATGAAATTTGGAATAATAATAAATTTGATTTTGTTTTTATTGGAGACTCATTTACACAAGGGGCGTGTGTAAACAAACCAGATGATATTGTTTCTCAGTTTGAAATCTTAGCCAACCAAACTGTGCTTAATCTTGGTTATGGTAGCAATGGACCAATCTCAGAATATGCTACTTTGAGAGAATATTTGGAGGATAAAGAGTTTGATAACTTAGTTTGGCTTTTTTATGAGGGAAATGATATTTCTGAAATGTATAAAGAGTTAAAAAATCCAATTTTAAAAAAATATATTGAGAATGAAAATTTTTCTCAAAAATTAATTCATAGACAAGATGAAGTTAACACAATTAGTGAAAAAATTATAAATGATTTATATAAAACTCAAAAAAATAAACCAATTGTCAATTTTTCATCAGTCAAAGATTTTCTTAAATTATCAAACTTTCGTTCTAAGCTTAATCTTGTTCTACCTCACAAAAGTCATTTTGGTGTTGTGCAGCCATTACCTGATGAAAGTTTTAATAAAGTTTTTAAAAAAATTAGAAAATTTTCATTAAATAAAAATGCTAAACTTTATTTTGTTTATCTACCTGAGTATAAAAGATATGTGAATAAAATATACGATGATAGATCATACAACGAAATAAAAAAAATAATAAAAAGTTTTGATATACAATTCATAGATTTAAAAGAGGGTGTATTTGATAAATTAAGTAATCCACTTAATATGTTTCCATTTGGCTCAAATGGCCATTACACGGAGGAAGGATATAAAATTACTGCAAATCATATTTATAAAAATATTAAAAATTAATTTTTTAAGTAATTAATATTTTAAAAATATTCTTAATACCAAAATTAGCAAACGAATAGAATATACTTGATAAGATCAATAAAAAAAACATTAAATAAAAATTCTTTGTAAGTTTTTTAATTAATTCAAATTCTGAATATAATAAATAAATTAAAATTGGAACAACAGGAGATATAAATCTCACAAACTCATAATAAGACCATATTGATGGATATAAAAAAACAATTAAAAAATAACAAATTAATATAAATAAGTATAAATTTATTTCTTTATTCAAATATTGCTTTTTAAAGATACCGATAAAAATAGGAATTATACATAAGGAAAAATAAAAAATTACTTTTAAAGTATGATCAATTTTATATGTGGAATTTAACATGGTATCAAAAAAAATTATTATTGGTATATTGTAGTTCAAGTCTTTTTGTAACCATGCTTCATTATGATACATAGAAATGATGTTATATGCATCATGGTATAAAATATAATTAAATAAAAAAAAAATAATAACAGTTAAAATTGTAAAAATAATAAATTTAAATATTTCATAATATTTTTTTTCTAATAATTTGTGAAAAAAATATGCCCCGTAAACAGATATAACGAAAGGTTTAACTAAAGTTCCCAATAATATAAAAAAATATGAAAAATTATTTTTATTTTTTTTATAAAAAAATATACTTAAGAATAAAAATAAAGATATTACTGGTTCCGTACCACCTGTTGTACTGGTCATTATAAACTCCCATCCAAATATTAAAGAAAGAAACGAAATTGATGAATTAAATAAAATTCTTAAAATATTTAAGGTAAAAATATAGCTTATAAACATCAAAATAAAATATGCATATACAAATTCTGAAACGAATATTTTACTAAATATAAAAATCAAGAAACCTAATCCTGGTATCGCTATGTTATTTGATATGTCTATAGTCTCATTTTTAAAATAAGAATTTATTTTTAAGAATATTGAATTATAAGCCCTATTATCAGCATTTATTTTATAAAATTCAATAAAGTCATCTAAACCACCATAAAGTATAATTGTAACCGAGGTAACTATAAAAAAATATAAAAGATAAATTATATTGTCATTAACAATATTATTATTTTGATTAAATTTTATCATTGCCAATCTTTACTAAAATATTATTAATTTTTACAACGGTATCTTCAATATTATAGTTGGTTAGTATAGTTTTAATCGCATTCTTTTTTAAATTATTAAGCTTATTAAAATTTTTAATTATTGAAAATATTTTTTCAGCATAAGTTTTAATATTATAATTTTTAATTAAAAATCCATTATAATTATTTTTTATAGTAAACTTTAAATCACCTGCAGGAGAGCATAAAACTATTTTACCTATACTCATTGCCTCCCAAACAGCTATAGGAGAAGATTCGTTGATAGAGGTACAAAGATAAATGTCTGTTTTTTTATGTATCTGATTATAATCATATTTATTTTGAATAATTTTTATAGAATTTTTATATCTGATTTGATTTTTTAACTTTTTAAAATAATTAATTTTATTTGGCCAAACATTTCCGTAGATTTTAAAATTCAAATTTTTATTGAAATTCAAACAATAATTTGCAATACCAATAAAAAATTCTAAATTTTTGTCCTCATTTATATTTGCAACATTTGAAATAACAATTTTTTTATTTAATTTAATTTTTTTATTTTTTTTTGAACTCTGATTGATTGATATTCCTGATCTTATTACATCAAATCTCTTTATTTTAATAATTTTATTGTAATAAATTTTACTTGCATACGATGAAAAAATTATTTTCATATTTTTATTATAAACCAAAACAAATATAAATTTGATTAAACTGCTAATTTTACTTTCGTGTAAATGCCAAATAATTTTTTTATTTAAAATTTTAGCTGCAATAATAGTTCTAAAGTTTGATGCACCTCCAAACACATAAATAATTGATATATTATTTTTTTTGATAACTTTTATAATTCTAATAATATCAGAGTATATCTTTACGAAAAAAAACAATAATCCAAAGAAATTTTTTTTAGGCCATATGATATCAATCTCATGAAAATTTATTTTATTATAATTTAAAATTTTTTTAAAAATATTATTGTTTTCTTTTGATAAAAAAATTTTTGTTTTATCTTTAAATATTTTATTTTTAAAAATATCTACTAGAAGTTTTTGAGGCCCTCCAAATTTTGAATCCTCAATAAAAATACCGACTTTTTCTAACATTTTATCTCAATAATCATTAGATTATAAATAGACTTAAATTTACTTATTGGGTTTCTTAATCCTCTTTCAAATCTATTTTTATCAATAATATTATAATTACAACTATTAATAATCTTTTTAATATGATTATTTTCAACTGGATATGATACAACAGCATGACTAACATTTTCTTTTTTTATAAGTTCTAAAATATCAAAATTGTCATAGTCCATTAGTTGTCTGATTGAGATAAATTTTCGAGGAAATAATGAGTGGCTTCTGCTATTTTCAGATATGTAAATAGAATTTAGAGGTAAATTTTTATCTACCCATTGAGCCTCAGCGTAACCATCGGCTATTTTCAACATCATTTTATCATATATTTTAGGATGTAGTGATCCTGGGAGAAATTTCAAAATAACAACAATCACAAACAGAAATACTACAATTGATTGAAATTTAATTAGTTTGTATAAAATCTTAAAAAGGAAAAATCTTTTTAAATCATTGAAATAAAATATTATTAGAATTCCTGTGATTAAATAGATATCTATATAATATCTGGGCGTTAATTGTTTTGCTACAAACATGTAAATAAAACCATCCAATAAAATGTATAATATTAGAAATTTGGTATATTTATTGCTGTAAGTTTTTTTTGAAAAAATGAAATAATATATTGTAATTATTGCTAAACCATGAAGATGATTAAAAAAATGTGGTTGTAATGAAAAACTTAAAAATACTGGAAATAAAACCATTGTTTTTAAATCAAAGGTCATAAAGTCACTATAGGTATCTGATTTTAAAGTTTCAGAAAATCTTTTTACGATTAAATCAGGTTGAGTTTTAAAACTTTCAAGAAAAGGAGTAATTGGATCCTGAAAGAAAATATAATTTTTTAATAAATGTGGAAAAGTTATTATTAAAAAAAGAGGTAAGGTATATATCAATAATTTATAAAAATTTTTGTTTTTAAAATTTAAAATAAATAAAACAGTAAATATTGAAAAGATGTTTATAAGAAAAGAATACTTAAATGTTATCGTAAAAAATAAAAGAGTGAATATTGAGAAAATTATTTTTATATTTTTTAAAAGTAAATTTTCACAAATTAATACAATAGAAAGAAAAATAGCTATACTCGGAACTAATTGTATTTTTTGAAATATTAAAAAAGTAAATATTAATGGGCAAGATATTATAAGATAATAATAATTAACTTTGGAGTTATGTTGTTGAACATAATAATGTAATATTTTAATCAAAACCAAGATTGAAGAAAATTGATATATTGATCCAAAATTTTTTGAACCAGCAGTTATGCCAATAAGATTAATAAATTCTCCTAAGCCTACAACTCTTGAATGTATCCAATAGAAATCGGGCCTATAAATACCATTATTAATAATATTCGTCGCAAGTCCTAAATGATAATCCAGAGAGTCCACGTCACTTGCTGGAATTAACGTTAACAAAAATAAAGATAATATTATTAAAATAGCAATTATTTTTTTCTTTTTATTTAGATTTTTTAATACTTCTTTTTGAAAAAAAATAAAAAAATTATTTTTTGTTAAAAAGAAAACAATAAAACAAGAAAATAAAATTATGTATCTGAATAATATTAAATCGTAAAAAAATAAACTTATAAAAAAAAAAAATTGAGCTAAAAAAAAAGTTGAAATTAAATATATGATTGAAAAATTAAGTTTATTATTTTCATGTATTTTAATTTTATATGATAAGAGTGTTGAAATGTTTAGAAAGCACAAACAGATAAATATACCAACTAAAATATCTATTGGTTGAGTAAAAGTAGAGTTTGTAAGTGTAAACATATTAAACTATCTCCATTTTTTAACCTTTAAACCAAATACATATTTAAAGTTATTTAATATTTCTGCTAAGTATAAATACAGTTTTATTGGGATCATTCGTTTAAAATAGCTTAAATAAATTAATAATTTTTGACTAAAATTAAGACTCTCCTCATAGTTTCGGTATTTATAGAAAAGTAAGTGATCTTTAAAATCTTCTGAAAATTTCCATTTTTTTATATCACTATATATTGACAAATTAAACCTACCTATAGAAGTTGGTTTGATGTGATCAGTGTAAGAAAGTTTGTATTTTAATCCACAAATTTTAAATATTTTTTTAAAATAGTAATGTTTTTTTTTTGTTATATCCTCATATCTAAAAATTTCTAATTTTCTTATTAATTTAAAAGATTGTAAATTTGAATAATATTTTAACCATTTTTTTTCTCTTTTTTTTATTTTATTTTTAATTCGATTATTATTTTTTTTATCCCATAATTCAAACTGACTTGTTATTGAGTCTTTTGGATTTCTAATAAGCCCTAATAAATGTAATTTATTACCATCGTCCTCATAAGCTTTTAAAAGTTTAAGTATTTTAATATCATCCAAATAAGCAGGCGACTTATCAAAAATAATTCCTCCGTTATCAATTAAAATTTTATTCCACAGCTTAAAAATAAATTTTTTATTTATTTTTTTAGGTAATTTAATTTGTATATTTATTTTTTTTAGTACTCTTTTTAGATTTCTTGAATTTCCTTGAATTGCTTTTAAAGCGCTGTTCCAAAAATTTAACTCAATCATATCCATTTCTGGATTTTTTAGCAGACAGTTTACTTTTGGATGATTTTTAAAAACTTTAAAAAAAGCGCTAGAACCTGTTCTCTTAGAACTTAAAAGTATGATTGTTTTTAAAATCATTTAATTCTTAAATTTTAGTAGCAATTAAATAACATCTATCTTTATCAGAACAAATCACTTCTTTTGAATAATTATATACATTGCAAATTTTGTTAATTTCTTTGTACAAAGTTGGAAATTTCTCAAATGAATAATCATCAAAAATTACTTGATCTCCTTTTAATTGTGAATTTTTTAAAATTTCAAATTCGGATTTTAAATGATTACTGTCATGACATCCGTCTATAAATGCAAAATTAACTCTGTTTAAAGAAATTCTTGTATAGTCTGAAAGAGTATCAAATTGAAGAAAAATAATGTATTTTTTAATTAAGTAATCATAATCCTTCAATAAAGTGTTTCTATTAATTTTACCTAATTCGTCAGATTTACAATTCCAATATATTTTTTTATGCAAAGGTAAAATATCCATTGTTATAATTTTACCAAAAATAGAATTATCCTCTAAAGCCTTTGCCATACATAATGAGGAAAATCCCCGAGCTGTACCTATTTCAAGAATATTAATGTTCGTTATATTATTTGTTGAGCAATATTTGCTTAAACAGCTATATAATAATCTACCATGACTGTAAGATATTTTACTTTTTTTATCAGTAACTTGTGTCAATAAACCAAGTTCATGTAAAAAATCACTTTGGATTGAAAAACCAACCTTTTTTTCATACTCATTAATTTCCTCATAATTATTTTCTTTCTCCTCTTTCCAAATATTCAGAATTTGACTTATTGTTTTTGAATTTTTTTTCAATGATGCACCTGCTCGCAAAAAATAAAGTTTGCTTATGAGCATATAAAAAAATTTAAGTATTCTTTGAATCATATAACTCTTTGTATAACTTCTGTTCCACTTCAATAAAATCGTTTATGTTATGATTTTTTATCACATAATTCCTAGCTCTTTTTCTTAGAGTTAGTAATTTTTTATTATTTAATGAAATATATTTTAAAATATCATTAATATTACTTTCATCTTTTTTCAATAAAAAACCATTTTGATTATGTTTGATTATTTCATTAATACCTGTTGAATTTTTCCCAATAACTACCAAACCACAACTCATAGCTTCAAGAAGAGATTTTGGTTGACCTTCATAATCTGAAATCAAGAAAAACAAACAACTTTTATTAAATATAGTCGGCAATTTATTATTTGGAACAATGCCCTTAAAATAGATTTGCTTTTTATGAGAAGTAATTAAATTTTTTAAATTTTTTTTTTGTGGACCATCTCCATATATAAATAATTTTAAATTTGTTTTTTTTATAATTTTTAACAAGTTAATCAAATTTTTTTCTTTAGACAATCTGCCAACATAAATCGATGAATTATTATTTAAATATCTTGGTTTAAATTTTTTGGTATCAACCCAATTTTTTTGTATTGATATCTTTTTGCCAGAAATTTTAAAATTTTGAATTATAAATTGCTTAATACTTGGTGTAGTTACCATAATTCTATCAGCATAAGAATATGCTATTTGGGATAAATATTTCAAAAAAATTCTTTTTTTAAAATTTTGATTTGAAATAATTTCATTTCTATATATTTCATATCCACAACGGATTATTAAAGGTTTTTTAAGAATAAATTTTAATATTATTGCTGTCCAAGATCCCCACATTTGATTTGTTTTTATTATATCTATATCCTTAAAATTTTTTTTAACAAAAAAAGGATAAATAAAAGATGATATGAATCTAATTGTTTTATTTTGGAAGTATCTATATTGCGAATATGGTGTAAATAATTTCAATTTTTTTTTTTTATAAACAAAGTTTTTTTTTCTTTTCAAATCATAAGTAAAAAAAGTATAATTGATTTTATTATTTTTCTTTAGTTTTATATATGGTCTTATTTCTCTATGTATAGATCCATTTCTTCTCCAAGCTTCGATTGAAACATCGTAAGAAAAAATTAGAGCAATATTTACCATTTTAATTTTTGTATTAAATAAAATTTTAATAAATAAATCCTTAAAAAGATTAAAATAAAAAAATTTAATTTCTTTCTTTTAAAGTTTTTTTTAAAAAAATTAATATATAAATTTTCCACATTTTGTTTTTTTTCATTCTTAATTTTATGTTTTATTTTAAAATTAATAGTATTAATTTTTTTTATTAGATCTTTCTTATTATCAAATAGTTTTCCATATCCATTAAAAATCTCTGGATTACTAGAGGAATTAAGCGCTACAACAGGGACTCTACAGCTCATAGCTTCAAGCAATGTATTTGAGCATGACTCTACTATGCTAGGAAAAATAAAAATATCAGTTTGCCTAATTCTTTTTCCCAACTCTTTTGATTTTACTGGTGGAATAATATTAATATTTTTAAACTTAACAGGAGTATTTCCAATAAAGTTCATTTTATATTTATCAAAATCTAAATTATCATCTAAATATTTTAAATATTTAAATCCTTTAAGCATATTGTCTGACCATGAAACAGATAATAAATTTATTTTTTTATTTTTACTTTTATATTTATATCTTTTTTTAAAAAAAAATTTTTTATTTGCTTCATTATAAATAATTTTAATTGGATTATTTATATTTGTTAATAATTTAGTCTTTTTAAGCGAATAATTAGATTGAAATATAGTTCCATCTGCCAAATATTTATTTATTAGAAATATCAGTTTATCTACTCTATATCCGTTATTTCTATAATTTTTGATAGGTCCATCAATTCTATGTACAAATTTTTTTGTATCTTGGTAAATGTACTTTAGTTTTAAGAGATTATTAATATCATGATGACTGTTGAATAAAATTACATCGGAGCTTATTTCGTTTGCATAACAATTTTTTTTTTTTAATTTTGATTTTAAGTAATCTAAAAACTGATTCCCACCCCCCCATGGTGATGTGCTAGTTTTATATAAAATATGAATTTTCAAATTAATTTTTTTTTGTCAAAACAAAATAACCATTATTAATGTAACTTTTTTTATCTTTATTGATTAAATCAATAAATTCAAACAAAGGGATTAAAATTCTTAAAATACTTTTTAATATGGTATTTTTATTTTTTGAAGAATAAGTAAGACTTATTCTTAATAAATCATACAAGCAACTACCAATAGAGCCCATTTGCACAAATTTAACTATTTTAAAATTATTTCTTTTGCATATCCTTTTAATTTTTTCTTCTGTAAATCTTTGTAAATCTTTAGACTTATCAAAATGTATAGGAATTAAAAATGGGGTCGAAAAAATAAAATATGAATTTTTTTTTAAAACTCTTTTGATTTCTTTAATTGCTGAGTCATAATCCTCAAGATACTCTAAAACTTCAAACATTAAAACAGTATCAAAATAATTATTTTTTACTGGTATAGAACTTACATCATTTAAAAAATCTGGTTTTGTTTTTTTATCATTATTAAGTGAAAAATATTTAATCTTTTTTTTTTTTATAATATCTTTTGTAAATTTTTTACCCCCAACATCTAAAATTTTACCTTTTAAAAAAAATAAATTTTTTTTTATTAATATATTTAATTGTTTTCTTCTCAAACTTATCATTAAATTTCGTTCAAAAATTTAAATTCATGATTCAAAGAAAAATTTTTATAAATTTTCTTTAGCCAACTAACTCCATACAAGACAACTTCTCTATCATGAAATGCAAAAACATTTTCATTATTTATTATTTTGATGTTTGTTGGACTCCCAATAATATTTGAGGAATTTATAGCATCAAAATTTAATTTTTTACAAATCTTTACTGTATTCTCACAATATACATTGCCAGGTGGTACAAAAATTTTAGGAGTAATTCCAAGCCAATTTTCAAAAATCTTACAAGATTTTGTCAAATTTTTATATTGTGTTTCATAAGGCACCCAATCCCAAAATTCTCTATGATATTTTCTATTTGATGAAAATAATCTAGGTAAATGACTTCCAACTACACAATGCGTTAGTCCATGATTGTTAATTTCAAGAAAATTATCTTTCATAAAATCTTTTATAATTTTTGCCTGATCAGGAAATTTTTCGTAAAATGGTATTATATTATTTTTTTCATCAACCCATGCTGCAGTGATGCCTAACGATAATTTGAAATTATTGTTTCCAATAAAATCAAAAATTTGTTTCCAATTATCTACAGTTAATTCTTCATATGGCCCCCAAGCCTTGAAGTAAGGTAATTTTTTTAAAAATAAAAAATTACCAAATTTTACTTTTGAATAAACTTCAAATTTTTTACTTGAAGCGCCAACATCATCCATTCTAAATACAATTTTTTTCATTAAATTTTGTTAATTATTTTATATATCTTATTAAAACTCAAAGCATCAGATTTATCAAAAATAAATTTCCTTATAAAATTTTGGTAAGTTGCTTCATTTTTAAATATATTTTTCTCAAAAAAAGAAATTTTATTTACTGGATTAATAAAATCTTCAAACGATATTTTTTTACTTAAATTTTTATAATTAAATAAATCATCCTTTTTTTTTCTAATAGATCTATAAAAAAAATATTTTTTTTTATCATTTTCCAATGTTTCATCTACTGGCTTTAATATACTTAAATTTTGTTTATTAAAATAAATTGCACTTATAATCGAAGTGCTTGAAAAATGAATTATCAAATCAGAGATTTTAATAAGTTTGTCGGCAGCCAATGGATCAAATTTATTTTCTGCAATCACTTTGTCTGAAATTGATAATAATTTATTTTGTGGTGTAGATTTTTTTCTTGTTTTTATTACTATGTAATAATTATTATTTTTTTTTATTTCGTTTATTTTATTTGCAAAATTATCTAAAGAAATGTTTTTTAAAATTAACATAAAAGCTCTCAAAGAAAATTTTTTGAACTTAAAAGTATTAATAATAAATCTAAATATCTGATTTATTGGATTTGAAAAATTTAATATAGAGCTAAATATACTGTTTGATTTATTAAAATTACCGTACATTAGAAGTAAAATTTTTTTATTTGTTTTAATATTATAATAATTTTTTATTTCATGACTTTTTTGGCTAATATTTTTAATTTTTGGGTAACCATAAAAAAAAGTTTTTTTTTCGATAAGTCTGACTTTGTTTCCAAAATATCTTCTTAGTATATTTTTCCAATACTTAGTATGAAAAAAAAAATAATCTATATTCACTAAATCGCTTTCAGTAGTCATATGCAAAGAATCTAAAAATGATTGAAAAAATAAAAACTTAAAATTATATTTCTTCTCTCCAAAAATATGGGAATAAGAATGTGTTGATATAATTGTAAATCTAGAATTATTAATTTTATTAAGAGGGAACAAGCCTCTTTTAAATGAATTAATCTCAAAATTTTTTTTAAATAAATTACGAATAATAAATTTATTTATGAAAATTTTTTTTTTTTTTTTTTCGTAAAAAAAAATAATTTTTTTTTTTTTGAAAATTAAAAAATTAATGAATTTTTCGAATTCTTGTAATTCATATATAGAATGAATAATAAAAACAAACTTATCACTCATTAATTTAAATTGTGTTTATTTATTTTTTTTATATCTCTAATTGTATGTATATCAGTTGCCTCACATTGATAAAATCCAACGTTTGTACTTAATGTTCTTTGATAAACAGAAGTTACCTTCATTACTCTTAAGGCTGAATTTTGAATTTTTTTTCTATTTGTAGTGATGACCTCATTTAAGTTATTTTTTACAAGATGTTCAATTGCTGCGTCTATATCTTTTGTTTTTAAATCTGGTGAATTTGCTTGGATAGAGCATACCAATGTTGGATTTGAATTTTTTTTAATTTTATTGAAAGCGTGAACAATTACATCCATTTTATAAACATTTTTTTGACTTAATATTTTAGGTCTTTTTATAACTTTGGCTTTATTTTTTTTTGCAATATTTAGAATATTCATGTCTTCCGAGGAAACATAAACATTTTTGATATATTTTGATTTACTAGCTGATTTAATTACCCAATAAATCATTGGTTTTTTTTTTATCGGATAAATGTTTTTATTTTCTAATCTTTTAGAGTGGCCTTTAGCTGGAATTATTGCAATAACATTTTTAAGTAAATCTTTATTTAAAATTTCTTTATTTAACCCTTCATAATTAATTGGATACTCAATATCTTGATCAGAGGTTAATTTTTTTTTAAAGTTTTTCATTTGTTTTTTTTGCTTAGTCTTATTTTTTTTATGCATCCTGTACCAGTATAAAGGAATATCAACATAGCCAATTTTATATTGAGATCCCATTCTTTGTCTAAGTTCTTCTTCTTCTCTATGTCTAAAAGTTGGATTATAAATACCGCACGCGAGTAATTCCTTTTTTCTATACATTATGCCACATGAAACAGGTTTTTCTCGAGAACTACAAATTTCTTTAAATGCGTCTTTTTTTAAAAACATTGTATAATCACACGAAACACAAAATTTTTCTTTTCTTTTTATTAAGAACAAATAAAGAATTTTTAAAAAATCATTTGAAATATAATCGTCTGAGTCTACTCTTACAACGAAATCGCCTCTACTATTTTCAATGCCAATATTTGAAGATTTTGCAACACCTAAATTTTTTTTATTTTTTATAATTTTAATATTTTTGTAATTTGAATATTTATTTAAAATTTTATCTGAATTATCACTAGAATTGTCATCTACTATTACTATTTCATATTTTTTTTTATCAAAACTTTGATTTAAGCAACTTTTAATACAAAAATCTAAAAACTTACCGTAGTTATGATTTGTAATTATAATAGAGCAAAGCATTATATTAAACTTCCATTTTTAATATTTAAAATCTTATTAAAATATTTTTTTAAACCACTATTATGGGTTACAGCAATAATAGTTTTACTAGATAGGTTGTCTTGCATATCTTTGAAAATTTGTTTCTCAGTCTCTTCATCCAAGGCTCCTGTTGCTTCATCTAAAATGTAAATTTCTTTTTGACTATAAAGACATCTTGCTAAAATAATTCTCTGTGCTTGCCCCCCAGAAAAAAACGCCCCATTATCGCCCATCATAGTATCATATCCGTCTGAAAAATTTTTTACAAAATTATTAACTTTCGATTTATTGATTGCATCTAAAAATCTTTTTTCGCTAAACTCATCCTTTGAATTAAAAATAATATTATTTTTAATTGTGTCATCAATGATTGACTTTTCCTGTGAAATATATGCTATTAAATTTGTATAATGATTCAAATCTACATCTTGATAATTCAAGTCATTAATATTTATTTTTCCTAATGTTGGTTCCAACAACGTTGAAATTAAATTTAAAAGCGTTGTTTTGCCAGACCCAGAATCACCTATAATACCAACAAAATCTCCTTTATTAATTGTAAAATTCACATTATTTAAAACATAACTACTATCTTCAGGCTTATATTTAAAGCCAACACCTTTAAAATCAATCTTAACAAAATTATTAATTTTTAATAATTGTTTTTGATTTTTTTGTATTTTTTTAAATAAATTTAAAAAATTGTACAATTCGTCTGTAGGCCTGTTTGCAAATTTTAATTCCATTAAAGAAACATTCATGGTGTTTATTGAGGGAATTAATCTCAATGCTGCAAAACCAAAAGTGATAATTGTAATAATTAAGTTTGTTTCAATAAGATTTATTTTAGAGAAAATCAACAAACCAATAAAAATGAAAACAATTAATAATTCAAATATATATTTGGGCAAACTTAGTAGTATACGCTTAATTAAAATTTTATTATTACTTGATAAAACTAATTTGCTTAATTTATTTATAAAAATATCAAAATTATCATTAATATAAGATGATTTAAAATCTAATAACATTTCTTTCAAATTTTTAAGTATTATTTTATTATTCTCATTTATTATCATTCCAATAATTTGAATTTTATTTTTAGTAAGAAAATAAGTTAATGCATACACAAGAATAAAAAATGAAGCAAAATAAATCGTTAATTTAAAATTTATAAAAAGTAAAAAAATTATTATTCCTATAGTAATTATTAAATTTGAAATTAAGTTTAAAAAATTTAACAAAACACCATTAGCAAATTGAGAACTTACAAAAATGAATTGATTAGAATAATATGATGAATTCTTGCTTATAAACTCTAAATATTTAAATTTAGATAGAGTGTGAAGAATTTTTTTTTTTAAGTCTAATTCGATATTTAAACAATATTTTGTGATTAAAAAAGTATTTAAAAGATTAATAAAAAATTTAATAATAAAAATAAAAATTATCATATATCCAAGTGTTAAATAGTCTAATGATATACTGTGTAAAAAATCTATATTTATTGGTAAATAAGGTTTTTCACTTAAAATAATAGATGAGTACCAAACTATAACACCTATACCAATTAATTCAGATATAGAATGAATTAAAAAAAAAATAATTAAAAGTAAAAATTGTATTTTTTTTTTATTGATTAAAAAAAAAATTTTATCTAAATAAATTAGTTTATCATTAATCATAGATAATAAATGCTACTACCTTCTTCTAAAACGTGCTTAATGTCGTAAATCTTTCCATTTTTTTTCAAAAACTTTTTCAGACCCTCACTGCCTAATTTAACAAACTTTTTATGTGGCACAGCTAAAATAATTGCATGATATTTTTTATATTCAATGTCATTAATAAAAAATTTTGACATTTTTTTGTTAATTTGTGATTTAATGACTAAATGGTCGTAAATATCAATTTTTTTTATTTTGTTTTTTAAACTGTTAAAAAGATCTTTCACTTTCGTATTTCGAATATCATTACAGTTTTCTTTAAAAGTGTAACCCAAAATTAAGACTCTTTTTGACTTAAAGTTTGATTGGAAAATTTTACTGATGAAATCTTTGGTAATATTTTGACCCATTTCATTATTTATTTTTCTTCCAGCTAATATTACTTTAGGTATATACCCATGTTGCTTAGAAACATGGGTCAAATAATATGGATCCACTCCAATACAATGACCACCAACTAAGCCTGCTTTAAAATTTAAGAAATTCCATTTAGTCGATGAAGCTTTTAAAATATCTTTTAAACTTAAGTTCATATTATTGAAAATTATTGAAAGTTCATTAATAAAAGCGATATTCAAATCTCTTTGTGCATTTTCAATTACTTTAGCAGCTTCAGCAACTTTAATACTTGGTGCCTGGTGAATACCTGCTTTAATAATACTAGAGTATAATCTTGTGACGATTTTTTTAGAATAATTATTAGATCCAGAGACTACTTTTATTATATTTTCTAAATTATTTTTTTTATCTGAAGGATTAATTCTTTCAGGACTATAACCAATATAGAAATCTTTATTTAAATTAAGATTTGTTTTTTTTTCTAAAATTTTTTTTGAAAGACTTTCGGTTACACCTGGATAAACAGTTGACTCATAGATAACAAAATCATTTTTTTTTAAATATTTTGCTACAGTTTTTGTTGCGTCTTCTAAATTTCTTAGATCTGGTTTTTTATTTTTAACTGGAGTGGGTACGGTTATTACATATATATTTGCTGACGATATGTCTTTTTGGTCTGACGTTAAGGTTAGTTTTTTGGAATTTTTAAGCTGCTGTTTTGTAACTTCTCCCGTTTTATCTATATTTTTTTTTAATTCATGAATTCTATATTTATTATTATCATAACCAATTACTTTAAATTTTTTTGAAAATGCTACAGCTAACGGCAACCCTACATAACCTAAGCCGATTATTGCTAAAATTTTATTTTTTTTCATTTAACATTATATATTCAATATACTTTGTAAGACCTTCGTCAAATAAAACTATAGGCTCAAATTTAAAATAGGATTTAGCTAAAGATATATCTGAACTTGATATTTTGATATCGCCATTTCTAGGTTTTTTCTTTACCATTTTAATTCTTATATTGTATTTCATTAAAATTTTTTTTATTTTTTGATAAACTTTTTCTAAGTTTATTGGATTTGCAGTGCCTATATTGAATAATTTTAAATTTGTAGATTTTTTATTAATCAAACATAAATTTATTATCGCAGAAACCACATTATCAACATACGTGAAGTCTCTGATTGCTTTTCCATCGCCATATAATTCTAATTGTTTTTTATTTAATCCATTTCTAATCCATTTAGATATAACTGGAGCGTATGGACCAAATTCATTTTGATATGGACCAAAAACATTAAAAAATCTTAAACCATAACATTGAATATTGTTGAGTGAGTCTATTTGATTTAAGTATTTTTCAAAAATATATTTGGATAGGCCATAAGGGCTGATGGGATTAAGTGGGTCATTTTCTTTTTTAATTTTGTTTTTTGAATTTCCATACACAGAACTGGATGAAGCAAAAATAAATTTTTTTGCCCCTGATTTTATTGATAATTCATACATATTTAAAGAACCAGAAACATTCACGTCATTAGTTTCAATTGGGTATTTAAAAGATTTTGGAACAGATCCAAGTGCTGCAAGATGAACAAAAAAATTACATTTAATTTTATACTTAAATTTATTTCGGATATCGTGTTTTACAAATTTAAAATTTTTATTTCTAAGAAACTCAATAATGTTATCTTTTTTTCCAGTTGAGAGGTTATCAATGCATATAACTTTTTGATTATTTTTTAGGAGATGTTTTATCAAATTTGAACCTATAAAACCTGCTCCTCCAGTAACTACCCAGGAAAACTTTTTATTTATAAATTTTTTCATATTTTTTTTGGAATGATGATTTGATATAAATGAAAAGGTCTTTCAAATATAGTAAAATAATAAAATTAAAAAAAAAAAAGATACCTAAAATATTATTATTTTTGAATAGATGCTTAGATGTAATTAAAAACATATAAAAATAAGTTTGTAAATTTTTAGGTTTTTTTTCTTTATAATGATAAACTAATGATTCTTTTATATTTGCATAATTAAAATTTTTTCCTCTTATCCATAAGTCATGATCTTGGCCTCTTTTAAGATTTTTATTATAACCACCTAACTTTTTAAAAAATGTTTTCCTAAATACAACTGAAGAATGAATAAACTCATTTTTATATAAAATATTTTTCTTTATTTTTTTATCACTAATTTTTATGTTAGATTTTCCATAAACTCCCTCTCCATCAAAATAATATGCATTAGTTCCAAGCAAGGAAATATTTGGATTTTTTTTCATATAATTCACTTGTTGAGCAATTCTATTTTTTTTAGAAATGTCATCCGCATCCATTCTAAAAATTAAGTTACATTTAGATTTACTAATTCCCTTATTTAGTGAATAAGCCAAACCTTTATTTTGTTTATTTCGAAATATTATTATTTTTTTTGTTTTAAATTTTTTTTTAATCAAGTTAAGAGAATTATCGTAGCTGCCGTCATCAACAAGTATCAATTCGATATTTTTATAAGATTGATTTAAAATACTATTTATTGATTTTAATATTGTTTTTTCATTATTAAAAAATGCCAAAATTACACTTACTTTTTCCATTTTAAAAATTTTTAGGTCAAAAAATTTTAATTTTAATTTCTATAAAATTTTAATTGTCTCTCGTTTATTTTACCAAGTGGCTTTTCGTTTAAGTAGAATAAATGCTGATCATTTAATCTATCATGTTTATATATCCATTTTCTTTTAAAATGATCTTTTAAAAATCTAGCATTAGCTGTTCTACCATCTAGCAAAATTATTGTTCCTGGAAGAAGATAATATTCAATTCTTAATAAATCAGCACTAATGGGCATTAAATCACCATGAGCCTGATTAAAATTATTTATATTACCTTTCACCATAAAAGGATCAGGGCCGTCTATATATATAAAATCAGGGTTACATTTAGGAAACTTATCATATATGGATACATATTTTTCTCTATACAGGCTCATCTTTGCATCACTCAAACAATAATTTATTTTTGATACCTCGCTTTTTTTTAGCATGTGAATTCTTTTTTTTGATATTTCTAAATATTTCTTGCTTGTATCTAAAGAGAAAAGCTCAAACGGATTATGTCTTCTTAATTTAAATTTATCATATTGTTTATAATATTTTTTTTTTACATCCTTCAAAGCTTTAGCCATAATTAATGTTGACCATCCAGTTCCAAATTCTAGTACTGTTGTTCTTTTGTTTAGATAGATATATTGGTATAATCTATATAAATCATTCAAATCTGGAGCTAATGTTTTAGACCATTTCATTTGATTTTCTGGTCTTAAATCATTATGCATATTATTTATTACTTGATAAATTTTTTTTGATTTAAAAAAATTAATCAGATGTTTTTGGTTTTTATTACCAGGAATTAAATAAGATTTTTTTTTCATTATTTTAAATTATTTATAAGTAATGAAATCGAATCTACATACTTTCTCATCTCAGATAAATCTTTATCATCCATACTACAAACATGAGCTTGTTGAGTTGGTACATTTAAACTTTTATTATTTGAGAAATGCTTTTCAATATATTTTGCACCTCGAGATGCAGCATAAATAGATGCAGCCAAACCAACTGTATGATCACTATATCCTTGAAATAACTTGTTTTCTCCAAATTCTGGCATGTGAATTTCGTACAAATTTGTCGGATACTTTGATACGCAATATAAATATTCTACATTGGCTTCATTAAAAGGTTTTCCTAAACTAAAATCATACATTCCAAGTGAAACTAATATATTCTTGTTTGTAGAAATAATTTTTTTACATAGGTTGAGATCATTTTTTACAGTTGCGCTAGCAATTTTATAAAAATCAAAATTTAACTTATCACACCACTCTAATCTTTTTTCATCAAATATAGATGCTGTTAAATTAATTCCATGATCGTTACTAAATTTATTTATCTCACTTAATTCCTTCTCTGTAATTTCTAGATAAGTTCTATCCTTATTATTAAACATTTTTTGACTATCATATAGCTGAACTTTTACGTAATCAGCACCATTAATTTTACATTGTAAAATCATTCTTTTAAGTTCTGAGATACTTCCTATAAACTGAGGATGTATTTCCGAAATTATTTTAACATTTCTTTGTATTAAATTAGTTTCCATTTTTTATTGCCCTAAAAAATATTAAAAAGTTTTAGTTTTTTATATTTAATATTATTTTTTTTAACGTATAGGTTAATTCTATCATTATAAAATTTGTAAACAATATTTAATAAATAATCGGAAAAATCATTTTTAGTCCAAATTTTTCCATTACTCTTCTGCTTAATACCTTTATATTTTTTATTTGATGAAATCATCCTTTCAAGCTTGTTTGGAATTATTCTACAAAATTTAATTAAGGCATATATATTGTTTTCAATAATTCCATGATTAATATTCGGTTTAATGTTTGTCTGAAAAAAAATATTTCCTGAATCTATATTCATGCTAATCTCATGTAATGTAAAACCTGTATTTGCCGGTTTTAACAAGAAGGTTGGCCAGAAGTTTGTAATAGCTCCTTTATACCAAGGCGAAAGTCCACCATGAATATTTAAATGATATTTCTTAGCTAATTTATAAATTTTTTCCTCAAGGAAAGGGCAGCCATAAGTAATAATTACATCTGGTCTGTTATTATTAATTATCGAATATAATTTTGAAATATATTTATCATCTCTTTTAAAAAAATAAGAGTTTTTCTCTACGTTATTTTCTAATTTAAGTATTTTGTTTTCCATTTTTTTAATTAAGTTCATGTGTTTTTTGTAAATTTTTGATGAATGTTTTTTATCTTTTTTATTTTTTTTAGATATTTTTATATGAATACTATTTTTAAAAATTTTTGAAAATTTTTGATAAACATAATTGTGTCTTGTTTGATCTCCAGTAATAAAAATTACAAAAAAATTTTTTTTTTTCATTTTTTTCGTAAAAATATTTCTTTATACCAACTAATAAATCTAATATAATCAGTCTTAAAATCTGAAAAATTTAATTTACCAACCACTTTTGTAAGTAAAGTAATATTTGTTTTTGTTTGATCTACGTCTGATAAATTTTTTTTTAGATATATTTCTTTAAATTTTAATGGAAATTTTAATCTTATTATTTCAACTAAATATTTAAGAGTTATTTGTTTTGGGTTTCCAATATTCAAACAAAGATTCACCTTTTTTTTATATTTAATTTTCTTTGTTAATATATATATGCTTTGGACAACATCTTTAACATGGGTAAATGATCTCTTGCTTGATTTATCTCCATAAATTGTAATTCTTCTATCCTTTTTAATCTGATTTAAAAACTTGTAATAGGCCATATCTTCTCTTCCATATTCGCCAAATACTGTAAAAAACCTTAATCCTATAAAATTTATATTGAACAACTTGTGATAAATATTTGAGACAATTTCTGATGCTAGTTTAGATCCCGCATAAATTGATGTAATATTATTAAAATTTAAATTTAACTCTTTAAAACTGTTAGTGTTTCCATAAGTTGAGCTTGAAGAAGCATAAATTATATTTTTTATTTTCTTATTTTTAGCAAACTCCAAGAGATTTATATAACCACCGATATTATTAGAAAAAGTTTCAACAGGTTTATCCATTGAAAGTCTTACACCTGGTTGAGCAGCAAGGTGAATAATAATATCAAACTTACCTTTAATTTTATTGAGTGATTTAGGTTTTTTTAGATCAATTTTATAAAATTTAAATTTATTATTTTTATTTAAAATCTTTGTTCTTAATTTTTGTGTTGAAACACTTACGGAAGAAAGATTGTCTAATCCAGTAACTGAATAATTTTTTGAAATTAAATACTGTACAAGATGAAAACCAATAAAACCGTTACTGCCTGTAACTAATACTTTAATTTTCTGTTTAAAATTTTTTTTTTCACTCATTATTTTTATTTATTTTAACAATAAAATAATTTTTACATTTTATATTTTGATTTTTATCACAAAAATTATTAATGAAAATATAAAGTTAATTCTTTTGTACAACTGCAAAGTCAATAGTTTTGCTGATATATAAATTTCCTTTTTTTATAGAAAAATTAGTTTTAATAAATTCTAGTACTTCTTCTCTTTGCCTGACTGCCTCTATTGTATCTTGTGCCTCTCCGTCTGAAAAAATATAATCAAACATAAACAAACCACCTTTTTTAATTGATTTATGAATATTTTTTACAACTTCTAAAGGATCAGGCAAATGCTCCATTACCGTAATTAAAAAAACAACATCAAAAGTATTTTCCATATCTTTTAAAGGATTTTGATAAGGCTTAATCTCAAAAAAATTTGCATCAGTGCCTAATCTCCATTTTGCATAATGACTGTTGATTTGTCTAATATCTGCAATGTTAAAATTTAAATCCCTCTTAACTGAATAATTTTTTAAAGAGTATGTTATCGGTGCAATTCCACATCCGTATTCAAGAAGCTTATCACCATTTTTGATAAAAGATTCGTACTTGTAACAATGAAGAGGTTCGTATGAAAATCTTCTTACAGCACTAAAAAGTTGATAAATTGTGTCTTTATTTTGCCACGAATCTAAAAATTCTTTCTCTGAAGAGTTTTCTGGGGTCGCAACTCTTTGGAATTTCTGTCTATAAATTCCTAACAAAAAATGAAAATCATGAAAGTATAATGGCCTTCCATGTAAAACTTCAATCCAATATAATTTAAATTCTTTAAACCATCTGAGAAATATTCCGCTATTTATAAAAATTTCATAAGTTTTTGTTAACAATAAAAAAGCTGCAGAATATCTTCTGAGTAATTTAAGAATAAAATTTGAATTTGAGATTTTATTATTTAGATGATCTTTATTTTCAAATAATTTGTTAATATCTATTGATAACTCGTCAAATTTATTCATTAAAATAACTATTTACACCATAAATAATGATTTATATATAAAAGATGAGCATATATATGAAAAAAATTCATTTACTGGGCTTAAATCAAAAATGGGTTCCTGGTGTAGAATTTTATTTATTACACAAATATCTTAAAAATTTTGGATATAAAGTTTCAAAATCAAAATTTGCTGTAAATTCAATCGTATATTTAGCAAGCAAATACAGCTTAAAATGGTCTTATTATCATCTACTTAAAAATAAAGTTGTTTTTGATTATTATCATGGAAATCCTGAAACTCACCCAGAGTTTATAAATATTTTTAATTTTATTATTAAAAATCAAAAAAGGTTTCATAGAATCAGAATTACAAATTCTAAAATAAAAAAATTATTTGAAAAAAATTGTATAGGAAATAAATCAAAAATTATTCCAATTGGAATTAACTTGGAAGATTTTAAAATTATTAGTGAAAATGAAAAAAAAGAAATTAAAAATAAACTTAGAATACCAGGTAACATGACTGTTATTGGATCTTTCCAGAAAGACGGTGTCGGATGGGATGGAGGTGATAAACCAAAATTAATTAAAGGACCAGATATTTTGGTCAGTAGTATTAAAAAAATTAACGAAATAAAAAAAAACATTTTTGTTTTGTTACTCGGACCATCTAGAAACTATATTAAAAAAGAGCTTAGCAAATTAAATATTCCCTTTTTGCACATCATTGAAAAAGATAATCTTCAAATGTATAAATATTACAACTTATTGGACTTGTATTTAATAACCTCAAGAGATGAAGGTGGTCCAAAATCATTATTAGAGTCAATGGCATGCAAAATACCAGTAATATCAACTCCCGTAGGTCAATGTGTAGACATTATTAATAAAAATAATGGAATACTTTGTGAAACTTTTTCACCTGATGAAATATCTAATAAAGGAATTAAAATAATAAATAATTTAGAATTTTCAAAAAAATTAGTTGCAGAAGGTTTTGCAACCTCTAAATTACATAGTTTAGAAAATCAAAAAAGTCTTTGGAATGATTTTCTCAGTTTCTAACAAAAGACTTTAAAAAAAAATATGACAGAACTTTTGACAAATAAGGTGGCAGAAACTGTATTAGAAAAAAAAATTAGTAAAGCTCTTAATTTAAAATTATTAAAATTTAATGATCAAATTGAATTTGACAAAAGACACATCGATAGAAGTAAGATAGTATTTACTGAAAATTTTCTTAATTACGTAGTTGATAAAAAAAAAAGTACCCTAGAGATCCTTGGTCTTTACAAAGAAAAATTCAGTATACTATTCTAGAAAATTTAAAAGATATATTTGATCCTTATGGAACTTCTATAGATATTGCTTCAGAAAATAAGAATCTGCTATCATTTCTTGGTCTAAATAATACAAAAAATAAATGCTTAGATAATTATTGAAATCCAGACTATATAAAAGACATACATCATAATTTACAAGAAGTTCCAAAAAACTATTTCAGATATTTATTCTGCTTTAATTTTATGTGTATTTCAAATAACCCTGAAAAGGCGTTAGAGAATATGTACTCTATAATGCAAAACGATGGCATAGCTGTTGTAGGGTTTCAAAATCTTGGCTACTGGCACAATTTTAAAATAGGTTGTGGATATGAATATTATACTCCTGGTAACATAACTATGATGACTGAAAAATATTTTAATGAAACAATTTTAATTCCAGTTGGAAATATTTATTACTCATCAATCAATTATTTTTGTAAAAAACTAACCAAAAAAAATTGGAGACTTAGTAATTTAGTAATGAGGATTTTAGTTTCTATTTGTAAAATTGAAAAAAGTCCATTTACTGGAATGGAATATATAGCTATTTGTAAAAAATAAAAATTATCAATGGTAAAAATTTTTTTCAGTGCATAAATCAAGCCAATTGAGCTATT
>CERI01032692.1_pt1 | contig 52157 bp, 59 predicted proteins | sample 350261 | NCBI WGS metagenome assembly CERI01 (sample SAMEA2620979, study PRJEB7988) | marine metagenome | isolation source: saline water (ENVO:00002010), including
TTTCTACCCCATATTTTGTTGCAATAACTATATACTTAGAATTAAAAGTTCTAGCAGTGTAAGCATGAGAGGAAACAATATGACTTGTAAAATTTGGATTAGAACTTACTCCATCCCAATTATAAACTAAGACTCCACCACTACCTACTGATAAAAGCAATACTTGATTAATTTCATCATAATAAATATCATTAACTGTGAAACTATTCGAACCTTCTAATTTAACTAAATTATTTGTATTATCTCCAAGTAACGTAATGTAACATCCACTACCATAAAGTCCAGCAAAAACATGATTATTAAAATTATAAATAGATTTAACCTTTGATGGTGTTTCTAGGTCATAATTAAAATCAATATAATTACTATTAGAGTTATAATCATAAATAGATAATGTGCTAGTCATATCATTAATCAAGCTAAAATTTTCATTTAGATTTAAATCAATCAATGTTCCACAGCTACTTTCTATACTAGATGTAATAATTGAATATCCGACAACCTTATTTCCTGATACTCCTACAGAATAATTATTATTACTACTAATTTGTCCTTCAAAGCATTCAGATGGATATTGAATATAATTTCCATTATCTTGATAATTAGAACATTCAATATTATTAATTATAGTATCAGATAAATCCTCTCCTTGAAGATTAAATTCAAAATATCCAATCTCATTTTGTGTGTTATATAGCAATTTACCATTTTCTGTTAAAAAAATCGAATTATCAGGCAAATCGCATCCATCAATTATATTTTCAAATTCATTATTTTTATAATTAAGATCCAAATAATTACCTGAAGCATCCTTAAATACATACTCACTGTAGGGATTTGCTATAAATACTTTATTATTTCTAAAGAATATATCAGTAATATTATAATCAAAATGAGGACTAACATCTGGAATATAGCTAGTAATAAAAACTCCATTACATGCTGATTCAGGACCCAAAGCTAAAGGATCAACGTCAAAAGAATAAATTCCTAATTTTGATGAGGACGTCTTTAACGGTGCCGGTAGATTTTGCTGAGAAATAATATTAGAATTATATTTTATTAGATATAGAGCTTTGTCATAATCACCTACACTTGATTCATCCAATACAACTTGAGTTGAATGTAAATTCGAGATATCACTAAAAGTTGTAAATGGGATGGGATCCCAAATCAAATCTGAATCATAATCATAACACTGATCATTGTATGATTGTGTTGAGCTTTCCAATAAACCTGGTAACCACGCATTATATATATATTCAAATTTATCTAAAATATATAGCATATTTGAATCTTGAGAATATAACAGTGTTCTTAATTCCAAATCATTTTCAATACTCGATTCATCTAAAACCTCAAAATTATTATTTTGATAAATTTTATTTAATGCAATATTATTATTTTGATCATCAATTTGATATATGATTAAACCTTCTTGATATTGATTGGCAACAATCAATAAATCATTTGTTTTAGAAATACAGCTTTCATCAAATGTACACCAAATATCATCATTGCAATCTTCTTCATTTAAAATACTGCAATCAAAAACATTAAATTCCACATCTTCTAAAACAATGATATCTCTAGATTCTCCCATTAAATTTTCCTGAAGAGTAATACTATTTGAGCCAATAAATGGATTTGATTGTTTATCGCAACTAAAAAATATTAACATTGGAACTAAAACTATATATCTTAAAATTTTCATTTATACTAAAATTCTCTCTTTTTTAAATAAATTATATATTCAAAAATTATTTTATCAAATGTTTTCAAATTATCTACCCAAGAATATTCAGAACTTGTTAATCTTTTTCTATACTTTAAAAGAAACTTACTCCTATTTTCATTATCATGCAATAGGGTAAACCAAGCAGAAATTTGATAATCAATATGAGTTCTATGGAAGTGAAGCTGATCTTGGATAATATTTGAACTATACTTTCTTGAATTTGAATTAAAAGAAAGTCCAATCTTATTAGCAAATAATTTACTCTCGTAATTAATAAAATAATTCAGCTCAGTATATCCTCTATCCATATAATCTGTAGAAATAGTGCTATCATTTTTTGTTATATTCTTAGCATCAAAAAATATAATAGAAAAATTATATTTATTAAGCTTATTTTTATTTGAATATTTAACTTTAAAACCGTTAATCTCTAAATCGAACTCTGTAAAATAAGGATTATAAAATTGAGTTTGGTATAAGTAATAGTAATTTAATTTAGATTTTTTATTTTTAATTGGTTTTTCATAACCTAAAGAATATTTTGAAAAATCAAAATCACAGCCTGTTCCTTCGTATATATTATCTAAAATACCTTGATCAACATCTACATACTCCCTCAAATAAATATCATTAATATAACTGTATGAAAAGTCTAAAAATCTATAGTCACCAAGTGGTTGTTTCAATTTAAATGATAAACTGTAATTTGATTTATCATCGTAATCTAAAAAATAGTTTTTTTTTATTGAAAGATTAAACTTTGTTGATCTTTCAAAAAACTGAAATTTTCTTGATAAAGACTTCTGATTACTAATGTATCTAGAAAACAGTATATCTTCGCTTTCAGAAGATTTAAGAACATTATTATCATAACCAAAATGGTAACTACTTTTATATTCCCAAGAAAAAATTGGACATAAAAAAAGTAATGATATAAAAATTAAATAAATTTGTTGCATTATTTTGAAGTGATAGAATTTGTCTCTACTTTTACCAAAACATTACTTTTAGAACTTTTAATATTATCAATCAAGTAATAATTCAAACCATCTGGAACGTTAAAATACATGGTATTATACTTTGTTAGATTTTTTTTATTATTTTCTTCATCAAAATAATACGCATCTTTTTTTGATTTAATAATCTTATGGTTTTGCTTGGCCATAAACTTTCCATTTTCTTCAATTTTAAAACCATATAAATTATTATCAGAGTAAATATCATCACTTCTAGACATTATTTTTAAAACAGCTGGACCAACAGCTTTAAATTGGAATTCACTATTCTTATTAACTTGATACCACTTCTTGGACTTAACAAGGGCAGAATCCCTTAAAAAATAAACAGTATTTGATTTAACTATATTAACTGGATCAATATAGGAATCAAATTTTTCTTCTATAATCTCATTATAGACAATACGAACATCAACTTCAGGACTACCCTTAAGCGGTTTTATTAGTAATCTAGCTTTTGAAGAACCTTCCATTTCTTCAAGCCAAAACCCTGCATTTGTATAAGAAAATCCTCTTTTATTAGGTACTTTAGATGGCGAAACTTTCTTCTTGAATTTTAATTCTTTGGTAGTAGTATCTTTTCCTTCAATAATATTTAAAATATAACCAAATGATTTACTCGAATTACTATTTTTAGAAATTTTTGTTCTAGTAATTATTTTAACTGTATAATCTTTCTGCTTATTAAACACTTCGTTTAAGTTGGGATATTTTAAATAACTTTTTTTATCTAAGTGATAATAAGTTCTGGTTTTATTTTCATCCGATATTTTAACAATTTCTATATTTTTGCTATTAATTGGTTTAAGTGGTATGGAATAAGCAAATGTCACCAATAATAAAATTAATCTAAATAATTGAATCAACTTCGTCCTCCTTCATTTTTTTTCGTATTTCATAATGGCTGTATAATCCTATAATTAATGACATAATAACTGAAGCAATTAAAGCAAACCATACTGTCTTTACGTTAAATTTTTCAATATCATAGTACAACTTACCTTCTTTGATTTTATTTGCATCAGAATCGAGCAGGTATTCTACACCATAATCTTTTAAAAGTGAATTAATATTTTTGATATTAATAACTGGAATGTTTTTATCTAAAAAATAATAGGATATTGATTTCTTAAAATCTTTATAAAATAATTCTGAATTTTCATTATCAAAATAAATTTCAGAAGAATCATCTTTCAAGATCGGATTTATTATTCCTCCTTTGATATAACTCTTACCTTTTCCAGGTCCTAATGAGGATGCATTTCCTCCAATATTAATAAAAGCAGAATAATTCATTATTTCATCAAATAAATTAATTTTTTTTGAAATATTCTTATCTAAATTTGATTCATTAATAAATAAAACATCACTTTCAGCAATAATCTCTTCAATTAATTCTATCCCATCATCAGATAAATTGTCACCTAAATCATTTTCTCCTCCAATAGAACAACCTATACTTTGATAATTAAATATATCATTATCATTTAATTTTTTTTCAATTTCCAACCAAGAATAATTAATTGTATTTGCACCCCATGAAGATGAACCTAAAGAAGAAATAATCACAGGGTTTAAACCAAGCGCCTTACATGCAGATAATACGGCTATATTTGCACCGGGAAAAGAACCTGTCATAGATACAGCTACAGAATCACCTTTTTCTAAATTAGACTCTTCTAATAAATCAATAATAAAAGCACTAAAATTAGGATTGGTTGTTGCTATTTTAGATTGCAAAATTAAACTATCTTTATACTGGATTGTTGTTATATCAGAATTTGCATCACCTATTAAGCCAGTTTTATATATATCACTTGGTGAAATTGATTTATTTTTTTTAATTATATTTATTGATTCAACCATTATATCAACAGCTAAATATTTTTTATGAATATTAAAGTTATTTATATATGTTTTTGAATTTGAAACCATATAGACTAAACATAAGCTAACAAAAGCTAGTGCAAATAATATTCTTGTTCTTTGTATTTGAGGTCTAAACATTTAGATACTATATATAAAAATTAACATTAAAAAGAAATGAACTATGCTTGATTCTATTACAACAACAGAGACAGTCCGAATAATACCCTGTTTATCCATCCATGAGGCTATTAGACCTGGTATAATAAAACCAATATATTCCATGTAGAGGAAGTCTCTAAAAAGAAGTCCTATTAAAAAAGCAATTAATAAGGATAAAATAACTCTTCTTCTTCCAAAAACTATTATATAGTTTGATAAGAACTTTACTATTAAAAAAGTTAAGACACCTATAGAGAATGTAATTGATACAGCGTAAAAGTCTTGTAAATGAAGGGCGAAATAACCGGGCACTATAAGCCCCCCTCCCATCACACCTAAGGTTTCGCTGAAAATTAATCCAACTAACATTCCTACCCCAATTGCTAAATAAACATACTGAGCATAAGGCAAGATAAAGCTATCTACTGGAAAAACAAAACTCATGATTTAAACTCTTTTAATTGATTTATAAACTCATCACCCCAGCCAACTATATTGCCAATTCCAACTATTGTAAACTGATTTAATTCTACTATATAATTTATAACATCATTTTGGTTTGATTTCATTGGAAATTTTTTAATTTTTATTTTATTATTATTTTTAGATAGCTCTAAATCAACATTATCTGCTCTTATTATAAATAGATCAGGCTTAATTTTATTAAGCACTAAATCAATTAATTGAATTGTTCGATACCTTCTATCATTTCTACTATTTAAGAAGAAGCATGTCTTATTTTTCTCTTTTAACTTTATGAGTTTCCAGACTCTAAAAGTTGAATCTGGATCATTTGCAGCAAAAGCACTAATAAATTTATTTTTATTTTTCAGATTCCATATTAGTAATGCACCTGGATCAGGTATAGTTTTCAGCATTCCAGCTAATGCTTTTTCTCTTTTTACTCCTGCCTCCATACAAACAGATAGAGCTAATTCAACATTCTCCGTATGTTCTAAGTATGGCATTTTTGTCATGTAGCTTGATTCAATACTAGACTCACTTGATTTAACTATTTTAGAATTTCTTTTAAGTGCGATTTTTTTTAAGAATTTTAAAGATAATTTTTCTGATGTGAATATTTTTGAATTAAATGGAATAGTATTAGATAAAGAATAAGCAATATCTCTAATTGTATCTCCCATTTCATCAACATGATCTCTCCTTACATTTGTAATGACACTGATTGTGGACTTTACAATCTTATGCTCAGAAATCCATTGATACTGTGGATTTACTGCCATACATTCAATAACCAATGCATCAGGATTTTTCTTACCAAAAAACCTAATCAATCTAATTTGCTCTCCAATAGTTGCTGACCTTAATCTGTGCAGTTCTAAATCTTTCCCTTTATCATTAATAATCCGAGGAATAGTACCTGTTGTTTTAGCAAACGTCTTTAAACCACCTTGTCTAAGTCCAGCAGCAATTAACCTTACAACACTTGACTTGCCTCTAGTTCCATTTACATGAATTCTAATTGGTATCTTTTTTAGCGAAATTTTATGAACTCTAGATTCAGATACTCCAAATATAACAAGTATAAAAATTATACATATTAAAGCATTTATTGATATTAATGTTAATTCCATTTAAGGATAGAATATAATTTTACGAATTGAGAATAATATTTATAATTATAATTACATCTAAGATGTTTACGTTTCCATTGCCGTCAACATCAGCAATATAAACACCCATTGAGTCTAATAGCTCTGCATTTATAATATGATTAACTGTAACTATTACATCTAATACATTAATTTCTTCATCTTGGTTTGGATCACCTGGTAAAGTTTGTATTGGATTTCTTGTTGTTATGAATATTGCTGACTCATCATTTAAGACCATTGAACTTTGTGGATATTGATTATTAAAAGTATACTGAAGACCGTCATTAGATAAATGATTTTCAATTCCCACAGTACAATAAGCACCATGTAAAGGAGTACCCCAGCCACCGTAACTACCAGTTGAAGTATTATTGAATTCTTTATATTGAATTTTGACCTCATTGTCTCCAGTTGGAGTCAAATAAGTTTCATCGTATAAAATAATCTGAAATGTCTCTATTGAATTATTATTATAAGTCCTCATTTCAGACCATTGTACAACTAAATAATGGTCACTTTCATATTTATATATTTCAGCAGCAGAACTTGTTTTTAAATCATCCCAAAATGCTGCAATCATAGGTGAAGGACCACCAGCTCCTGGGATAGGATAATTCCTGAATGAAGTAATATTTGATTCGCCAAATGTAATCCACCCATTTGTATTTACAGTAATTTTGCTATAAGATATTCCATAAAATTTAAAATTAAAGGGTAAATCTAAAGTATAAGAACTGCTAGATATACCATTGCCATCTCCACTATCGCTCATTGGCAAAAGTGAACCTTGGCCTCCATAATCTTGATCGATTTCTATCCAATCGTATATAGGACATAGATTATATCCCAAATCATTAGAATCATAAATGTAATAACCATGAAGATCAGGACCAAGAGGATCATTAACATTTGTTTCACCAATATTTAATGGGAAAGATATTTCCTGATTATAACCACTTTCACTTACTATGCTTGCTTGAATGTTTACTATAGAACCATTAATTGTATTAGAATCAATTAAGACCCTAGCATTTAGACTATTACTAGGCTCAGAAACTTCACCTGCAATGATAGTATCATAATTAAGAATATTTTGGATAATATCTATTGAATAACCTGAATGTAATAGATTCAATTGAACATTATCTAAATCTATACTACCAATATTCCTTAAATATATTTTTAAATCTGTCTCTAAACCAGGAGATAAATTATCATTACCTATAATTTCGATGTTGTCAAAGACTATATGACTAGCATAAACATCCAAATTAACATTAGACTCCCAACTATTACCAGAACTATCAAATAAATTTAATCTTAATAATAAATCTTCATTATTAGTTATGTCACCTAGAAGCTCTAAAACAAAAGAGATACTTTCAATTTGGCCAGGATTAATTTGATTAACTGTATTTGAAATATCTGTTACAACTAATGAATTTGATTCAGATAATAAATTAGATTGCAAATCATAAATAATTTGTTCGCTGTAATTTACCAAGGGAATTGTAACAGAGATAGTTTCACCAGGATTTAAGACCCCATCGTTATTACCACTAGTCATCTCACCAATCGAGTCATTAATAATAATATTCTCATAATCAACATTAACAGTAGCATTGCTGTAATCTTGGATAATAAAACTATTTTCAACAGGAATAAAGTTTTGTTTAACTGCTGTCACATATACTTCACCAAAACTATTGTAATCTAAATCAAAAGTTACAAAACCAGAGCTATCAGTATGTTTAGATACGAATATTTCATCGTTGTCTTTTAAAACTGTCACCAAAACATTATCAATCGGTAAACTATTATCATCTGTTATATTAATTTCAATAAAATTAGTTCCAAATGGTATAGATTCATTATGAGTTACATTCATAGAATTTGGAGTATCTGTCCAAAGAAGTAAAGCGGGATCACCGATTAAATTATTCCAAAAAGAAAATATACTAACTCTATCGTTTGGGTTTTCCGGATATGTGCTTAATAAAGATAATTTTCCATTAGTAACAACAGAACCAGCTAGCTTTAAGTTTTTGGCAAAGATACCATCATATATACCCATGCCAACTATGTTATTAAACATCGTATGCGTTCCTGTAGTCGCTGTTCCAATAGAGGCTACAGCACCCTTTGGGTTGCTTACCGAACCTGCTCTAAAAAATTCTTCACTTAATGAAGTCCCATTGTAATCTCCTGTACCACACGTTAAAAAGGTTGCAAAAGGTGTTTTATAATAATTATTAGCTGAATTAATATTTCCAGAGCCAAAACCACTGGAGCCATAATAACCTCTGTAATTCATATATAAACATCCATCCTCTAATTCATTTTCCATCCAGCTAGAATAATTACCACTTCCATAATTCGTATTAATTTCATTAAAGCCATATTGACTCATCATGTTTTCTATGTATTGATTTGTAATTATTGTTGATTGCCCAGAAGAACTAGGATCACCACATAAAGCAGCACGTTCGTACCAATCTGTTCCAACTTGTGATAAATAAGTTGCTTTTTCATATGCTATTGTTTTATTGATGACATTATTTAAATCACTGTTTGAATTAACTGAAATACGACCAATTATAATTTCTGGTAATAGATCTGTTCCGTCTAATTGAGTATATGGTAAATCTCCTGCCCCACTATAGCCTGACCAACTTTCTGTAAAATATCCGATACTATAGCTTCCACTTGTATCTCCAATTAAACCAACTATTTCTGGAGGATTTTCCCAGTTATCATAAGCATTTTGAATATAATTTTTAATATCTGATGAGCTAGATCCAATTTCATTTGTAGATATGGAATTGACTACATAGCCAGACTTATGTCTCCATTCTAGTAAATTTTGAACATAGGAATTATCAATAGAAGAACCTCCACAAATATATAATATTGAAGGAGATTGATAATCCTCAGATCTATTACTAGTTTCATAATTAATAATTAGATTTTCATAAAAATCTTCGAATAATTTTGATTTTTTTAACTTTCTATTATCTCTAATAACATCTGATTGATATTCGTCAATTAGAATATTAACATTATTTAAATATTCCAATTCTCCATTGGACAGATTAATTCTAAACGGATAATATGTTATCTGCTTAACAACTAGTCCTCTAAATATCATTTCTTCAGAAACTACTAAATTATTTTTGGGGAAATATTGACTATCTAATCCAGTATTTTGCACAATTTTACTCTTCATCGATTCATGTACAAAACTGTGAGGAGAAAAGTCTTCCAGTGAACTTGTAACGCTTATATCGAACCCATCTTTAATTTGATAAAAAGATGAATAGGAAGGCAATATAGTTTCATTAAATTCTAACTCACTTGAATTTAATTGCTTGTTGAAACTCTCAATTTTTTTAGATATATCAACCATATCAAGTTCAAAAATGTTATTTTCTTCATCTAAAATATGAAAATTTGAACCTCCAATTACAAAAGTAAAAAAGGCTATTAAAATTATATATTTATTATAAGTGTTATTCATGTATTAAATCTTATTTTATTAAATAATTTATAATACAATTAGTATTATCATTAATATAAGTTTGTATCATTATGTAAATATAATTCCAATTATTATAATAAATATAAAACTTTAATTTTTTTCTAAAATTGATAAATAACAACTTTATTTATTAAAAATAATTTTGTATTTTTTTATATCCGTATTAGAATAACACATTAACTACTACTATTATACACTAAATAAATTAGTTATATCAAATTAACATGTTGTTACATAAATTAAGTGTATAAAATTATTACTATAATATAAATTTGGGTTTATGTTTAGTGCTCAAGGTTAAACATTAATATAAGAGGAGAATAAGAATGATTAAGAATCTTAAACAAAGATTACAAGAGGGTTTTACCCTTGTTGAAATACTAATTGTTGTTGTAATTATAGGTATTTTAGCCGCAATAGCTATTCCTACATATTTTGATTATGTTGAGAGAGGATATGCTTCGGATGCAAAAGTTCAGATGAAAAATATATTAGAAAATTCAAAACTTTACTACGCAGAAAATGCAGAGTTTCCCGAAGATGTTGAAACTATGAATTCTGAAGGATATTCTAATGTTCCAAGATCCACGCTTGATAAATGGAGTTTTACTATTGATTTAAGTTATGATGATACTGAAGGCATAACAGGTCAATTGACTGCAGAAAGTACAGACAAAATGAAAGGTGGAGCGGGTCAGAGTATTATCTTTGAACTTAAAGATGGTAAATTTTATGGTTATGGTGCTGAAGAACAAGAGGGCAGCTAAACTTTAATATGAGCCAAATAAACGAATTACTTGAATACTCCATGAAATCTGGAGCATCAGACCTTCATTTAAGTGTAGGTTCTATTCCTATGGTAAGAATTCATGGTATTATGAATAAATTAAAACTTCCAAAAGTTGATATTGAAACTATGGAAGAAATTAAAAAAGATATCCTAAATGATAATCAGCAATCTATTTTTGAAGATAGACTTGAAATTGATCTTTCTTATTCTTTGAAAGACTTGGGAAGATTTAGGGTTAATTTTTTCAAACAAATAAATGGACTTTCAGCTGTTTTTAGGACTATACCGTCAATCATTAAAAGCAGTGAAGAATTAGGAATTGCACCTATTGTTAATCAATTATCAATGAAAGAAAAAGGACTAGTTTTACTCACTGGTCCAACTGGAAGCGGTAAATCAACTACTTTAGCAGCAATGATTGACCATATTAATGAAAATAAAGCTTGTCATATTATAACTATTGAAGATCCAGTTGAATATTTTCATTCATCTAAGACATCAATGATTAATCAAAGAGAACTCGGTCAATCAACTCATTCTTTTGCTAATGCTCTTAAGTCGGCATTACGTGAAGATCCTGATGTTATTTTGGTTGGAGAAATGAGAGATGTTGAAACCATTCAGTTAGCATTAACTGCTGCTGAAACTGGACATTTAGTTTTATCTACTCTTCATACATCCAGCGCAGTTAAAACAATTGATAGAATAATTGATGTTTTCCCATCAGGTAAAAAAGCACATATCCGTTCTATGCTTTCTGAAAGTTTACTGGCTGTAATTGCTCAAAAGCTATTACAAACCAGAAGCCAAGATGGCAGGGTTCCTGCATGTGAAATAATGGTTGCGAACTCTGCTATTAGAAATTTAATTAGAGAAGATAAAATTTATCAAATACCAACAATCATTCAAGCTGGTGCTCAAGAAGGCATGCATACCTTAGACCAAGATCTTCAAAGGTTAATCCAAAAAGGAAATATCGATAAAGATTCCGCTATTAAAATAGCAGACAATCCTGAGCTATTTGAAAAAGGAATTTTTTAATGTATGGAAATTTACAAAAACACATATGGTTTTACTTTGATTGAGACTTTAATAGGCATACTTATGACGACAGTAATATGTTCCACACTTTTTCTGGGAATAACTCAAGCTAAGCTTTATCTTGAAGCAATTAGAGTTAAAGAAAAAGCATTCATTGAATTGAAAAATTTTACAAATGAATGGAAAAGCATGGTTGCTGCTGGTGTCAGTAATTTTCCATCAGATTCTAATTCAGGTGAAAAAGTTCCACTTAAAATTGATTCTAACGGTAATACTACTCTTGAAGGTAATTTATATAAAAAAATTACTAAGGCAACAAACTCAGGTCAATATTCTATTTATTATAATATTCAAACTTACATAACGTGGGATAAAAAAAATCTTTTCTTTAATAAAGAAAAAAGCTTGTTAGATACACTATCATTTAATACTTATCAGATACAGTTTAATATACAATGAAATATAAATTTAATATAAATCAAGATGGTTTTACATTAATTGAGTCTCTTGTTAGTATGCTTATTGTCTCAACACTTTCATTTTCTATGTTTTTTGCGTTTTATCAAATACAAAAAAATTTAGTCAATGAAGACTATAAATCTGATATGCTTAATTATGGAAACAGAGTACTTGATGATATGGAAAATGAAATAATGAAATCATATCAATTGATAAAAATAAATCAATCTCTAAGTAATACAACTATTGAATTGTACTATAAAAACACACAAATCAAGACCAAATATCTAGTTAGCCTAGAAAATGGTATCAAAAAAAATAATGGAACATCTAATAGATATACACCCATCGATATTTATATCCCAAAAGATGATGAAAACAGATACAAATACAAGATTACCAACTTTGAGATATCTCAACCAACTCTCACAGCAGGAGATGTTTTTTCATATGAGGCAAACATGGCTCGCTATGCTTCGTACCAAATAAAATTAGAGATTGATTTATATAACTATCCAAATGATAATGTTTTAGAAACTTTAGAATTCAATAGAAGAGTTTTTTCACCTGCAAAATATATTTATAATATTAACACCAATAATGCTTAAACACTTAGAAAAATATCAGTCAGGAATTACATTGCCCATAACCATACTTTTTTTGTTTATAAGTTCTGGTATATTATTTTCATTTATATTAACAATATATGAAAAAGATTTTCAAGTTGAATATAAAATAGCTCAAACAAAAGCACTTTACAATGCTGAATCAGGCATAGCGCTAGGTGCTTACTCAAATTTATATAAGAAGGACTATATTCCAGATGCTGCAACTGATTCATCAAGTTATATTTATATTGATGATATGGGATACTATTCTATTGGCTTATTTGAAGGTATAGACCCTGAACTTTACCAACCTATTAGAGGAGCAAATGCAACAGGGTATGCAAAAGTAAAACATGTTTTAGGTTTAAAAGAAATAGAAATTCAAAGACAAAAAGTTTTGAATTTAGGCAATACATCATCTTTATCCGATTATTTATGGCTAACAGATTCTGAATTAGCTGGAGGTGCGCCATGGTCCTTTGATAATGGAACACCCTCTTTTAATACTAGGCGAGAAAACACATGGGGTTCGGGAGATCAATTAAATGCTAGTTGGGAGGGAGACCCAATATGTGATGTAGGATTTAAAACAAATGGGACATTTGTTACTAGTCAATTTGGAACACCTAACTTTGATATAACTGTCAGCGTTGTTGAAGATGCTAATGGTGATGTCCATTATCCTGATATTCAATCTGGTAGCGCAACTCAGATATTCCAAGGTGAGCCTGCAATAGACACAGTAAAGACTACTTGTCTTCCTCCTCCTGGTTATGAAACAATGAAAAGAGTAATACAAAATAGCAATGAGCACTATACTTTTGATGCTACAAAAAAATTAAATTATAATTCAGCTACTGGTTCTAGGGATACTCTAATAATGACAGATATAGAGTTTTTTGTAGAAAATGCAGTTCATGGATTTAGAGTCAAACAATTTTGGTTTTTAAAACCTCCATACTTTAAAGAGGATTACAATGTTGGATATCCATATATGTTTAATCTTTTAATAGAAAACTTTTCTACAGACTGTCCAACTATTGGTGGTCAATATGATATAAGGACCTGTCCCAATTATATTGAACAACTTGAAAATTTTCATAGTAAAACTATAAATATACTTACTGGCAATGATTCTTTTATAGCTCCAGATTATTGGGGAATAGTTTCTAGTACTCATGGTTTTCATCACTATGACTTTCCTTATGTATACAATACAAATGGAGAATGGATTTCTCAATTCGAAATAGATCAAGATCAACCATTTAATAGTCCAGATCAATTACTACCTGAGTATATGTCAGGAGGTGGAGTTCAAACATACAACTATTCTCAGCCAACAGCTATCTATGTTAAAGGTGGACCAGTTAGAGTTCATGGAAGATATAAAGGTAAATATACAGTAGTTACTGATGAATATACTCCTTATCATAGACACGCATGGCTTTCAACTATGGGAGCAACAAAAATTGATACGTTATGGAATAATATTTGGATTACTGATGATTTGATTAATGACGATGCAACAAATGGAACATATAGCTTGTTTAATGCGCAACCGGATGCGGAATGTAATGATGGAACAGAAAATAATTTAGGCTTAGTGTCTGGAGCAAATGTTTTTGTAGCAAATACTGAAAAAAATGGCGCTCAAGATGGTGGATATAATAATTGCAATGATAATATATGTGATGTTAATATTCATGCACATATTATTGCATTCAATGAATCTTTTGCTGTGCAGTATTGGCAAAATACATACAATTCAAACAACGGTTATTACTCAAAACCCCCATTTGGGGATGGTCAAGGAATTCAGATTTATGGAAATTCAGGCAACGACGATACTAGAGGAAAAGTCAATATGTGGGGTGGCGTTGTTCAAAAGTTTAGAGGATATATTGTTAGAAATAATCCTGGGCCATATAATCTGCCCCAGGGAAATATAGGATATGATGGTAAAGATTACAATTTTGATTGTAATTTAAAGTGCTCCTTTCCACCATTATATCCTGAAAATACAACATGTGATGAGGGTGCAGATGAACTGCCTTGGAGCGTAACAGCATATTATTAGGATAAAATTATGAGTTTTGCATTAGATATAGGAAAATTTAGTATTAAAATGGCTGTGCTTGAACAGGTGGATGACATAGTTAAAATTGTAAATCTTGAAAAAATTAATATTGTTGAAGATTTAGATACGTATGATATTGAAAAATTATCAAAATCTCAAATATCTGCATCAATCCAGGATTTATCTAACTCACTAAATATTAAATCAAAAAAAGTTAAAAATTTAATTAGTTCATTATCAGGCTCCGTTGTTGATACTAGGCAAGTGAGTATTTTAGATATGCCTGATAACGAATTATTGCAAGCATTAGAACTTGAAGCGAAAAAACATGTACCACTGGATGGTACAGAAGCCATTATTGACTATCATCATATTGGTAAAGATCCACATGAACTAGATAAAATTAATCTATTATTAACTACAACAACAAAAGATAAAATAAAGGATCATGCAGAAATTTTAAAAAACTCTGGATTTAAACCAGGAATTTTTGATACAGATCCAATTGCACTTTGTAATTTATTAAAATACTCCTACAATTTACCTGAAACTGGAGCAAATGTTATTTTAGATGTTGGACATTCATCAACCACTTTAGTTGTTTTTGGTAATAATACCACATATTTTTCCAGAGAAATTGAAATTGCTGGAAACCATATTAGTCAATCTCTTGTTAGAAATAATAAGATTAAATATGGCGAAGCTGAGCAAGAGAAACATAAAAAAGGTATAAATGTTTTTGATTCTGATACAGATAACAATGAAGAGACTATATCAGTAGAAAAAAGAACGATTTTAAATGATTTAGTAGATGAAATCAGAAAAACACTTAGATTTTATATGAAAAGTAATTCACAAGCCTTTTTTAATCAATTTTATTTATCAGGTGGTTGTTCAAAAATGCCTGGTTTTGATACATTTATTGCAGATAGTTTGAATGTTAAAGTTGAGTTTTTAAATCCTATGAATAAAATAGATTATGAAAAGAGTCTAGACAACCCAAGTGAGTATTCAATTGCAATAGGCCTAGCCTTAAGAGGTCTGTTATAAAATGGATTTAATTAAAATAAATTTAAATCAAACTGTTAGCAAAGCTCAAAAAGACTTTATAGACCAAGAAAAGAAAAGATGGTACTTATTTACTTTTGTATGCGTTGTATTTGTATCTACTTTTATATGGCTATTTTTAATCAACTCTAGAATGCAATACGTAATAGATGAAAGAAATAAAACTATAGAAAATATTTTATCTGATACTGCTAAACTTAAAAGTTCTGGACAAATCAATTTATCAAAAAAAGATATTAATAATCTTTTCAAAGTCGAATCAAAAAGAATATTTTGGACTGAAAAACTTATTGCTCTATCAAAAATAACTCCAGATGACATGGCAATAACTAAAATAGAATTTAAAAATAAAAAATTATACATATCTGCTATTTCTAATATAGGTTCTGGAGTTAAAGAATTTACTGTAGTAGAAAATTTTATGAAAAAAATAGATTTAAACAATGAGTTTAACAAAGATTTTAAAGATATCAAGTTTGATTTCCTTGATAAAGAAAAAACAAAGAACGATGAACTACTTACATTTAAAGTAGAGGCAAAACTAAGATGATTTTAAAGAGAAGTATTATACTCATTGCAATATCAATCGTTTACTATTTATTTGGTTCACTGCTTTCAAATTATATGATTAAAAATAAAGAAGAAAAAATATTTTCACTGGAAGAAAAACAAAAAATTGTTAACGAACAATTTATAACAGCACAAATTTTATCTCAAAAACTAGACAACGTTTATACAGTATTTGAAGAAAACTTAGCAAATTCAATGAAAGATAATAAGAACAAAGAAGCTTCTATGGATTTCTTGAAATATCTTACAGATGTTATGGAAAAATATTCAATAAAATTAAATCAGATAATTCCTGATAAAAGGATTAAGAAAGGTTTACTAACAAATATTCCATATACAATTAGCTTTTCTTGTGATTATGAAAAATTTGGTCAATTTATCAATCAATTAGAAAGTGCAGATCGAATAATTTTAATAAAAGAAATTATTATGAAAAATAATATTGATAATATGAAAACTACCGATGAAGGTGGAGATATGGAAATTGAGATGGAAATTGTAACTATAACTATTAATAAATCAAAAAATATTTAGAATGAATTTAAGAGAAAAATTTATTTGGAATATATCGCTTACTATTGCTGCTTTAGTATCAATAATTAGTATATATAATTTCTTTCAAGTTGGATCAAATGCAAATGACTATTATGATAAGTTTATTAATGAAGAAGTGGGAACAGATAAAGAACTTGAGAAAAAAGTATCAGAATTAGAAAAAAATTATACATTTAGAGATAATTTAGCTTTTAATATCTTTAGCGATCCTGCTGATTTGAATAGAGTTGTCTCAATTGAGGGCTCTTCAAGAGGGAAAAAAAGGAAAAGTCTTTGGGTTTCAGGTATTATCAACAGAGGTGGTAAGGATAATATTGCTATAATGAATTACAAAGAACAATCATTTAATGTTGTAAAAGGAGACTCTGTTGCGGGAGGTGTTATAATAGATATTTCTCCTACAGAAGTAACTTTCAATAAAAATGATAAAACAATTAAATATAACTTAAGTATAAAAAATACTTTAGATTAAAAATTTGGAGATATTAATGACTAAAATAAAAAAAATAACTGTATTAACTATATTTATCTGTTCTGTATTATTTACACAAGAAAATAAGCTAGAAGATGATAGACCCTTAGTATCAATACATGCTGAAGATACTCACTTACCTTCCATACTTGCTATTTTAGCTGAAGAAAGTGGTTATAATATTGTTACTGGACCCAATGTTCAGTCAAAAAATAAACTAACTATTCATTTAGATGAAGTACCAATAGATCAGGCAATAAATTTAGTTATTAGAGCTGCTGGATTAAGCTATGAAATAGTTGGTAATTCTATTTTAGTAGCCAATCAATCAAAAATAAATGAAGATGTTGGAGTTTCTCCTGCTGTAATTCCTTTACAGTATGCAAATGCTGAAGAAGTAGCTATTTTATTAAAAGATATAACTGAGAAAATTTCTATTGATGCGACAGGAAACAAACTATTAGTAACAGCAAGTCCTAAAAAAATAGCAGAAGTACAAGCTATTGTAAAAGAAATAGATGTTCCCTCAATTCAAATTATGCTTGAGGCAAGATTAATTGAAGTTGCTTTAAATGAAACAGAAGAACTTGGAATAGATTGGGAGAGACTTGCCTCAACTACACTTATATTAGCTGAAACTGGAGAGCCTCAAAATATTACTGAGAGCCTAGTTACAGGCTCATATCTTCCTGGCTATGTCCCAGAAGTTGTAGCGGGTGCCGATGGTTCTGATGCTTTTGTTTTTGAACAAATTACAGGTACAGCAACTGGTGCAATTCCAGATCAAATGGCTTTTACTAGATCTGGCGGTGTAAACTCGTTTGGAAGACAACTTACAGCTTTTGATGTTACACTTGATATGCTACTTAAAGATAATAAAGCAAATATCCTGACCAATTCTCAAATAGTTACTGTTAATGGACATGAAGCTGAGATACAAATGGTTGATGTAATACCTTATCTTGCATCAAACGGTGGGTTTGGGAATTCTAATTTTCAAGTATTAAAAGAAACTGTTGGAATTAAGTTGAAGATTTTACCTTATGTTAATACAGATGGTTATATAACAACTCAAATAACTCCAGAAGTAAGTTCAATTCAGTCCTGGACTGCCCAAGGATATCCTTGGACAAAAAAGAGGGAATCTACAACAACTGTAAGAGTTAAAGATGGTCAAACTATTGTAATTGCAGGTCTTATAACTACAGAATCAATAAATACTGATACAAAAGTACCTGTTTTATGGAGAATTCCATGGGTTGGTAAAAAGTGGTTTACGCACACAGAGATGCAAGATAAAAAAACAGATTTAATTATTCAAGTTACTCCCTCTATAGTGAAAGATAATTATTCTGGTATTGAAAAACAAGATTATCATAAAAATGCTGAGGAAAAAGCATTTGAAGAAGAAAATTAATAAGGAGTTTATATTTATGAGATTATTAAAAAATAAGTTATTTATATTATTATCTACATTTGCAATTTTAAACCTAGCATGTGATAGCGATAGCCCAACGCAAGCAAACCCTGATTCAGACCCATCTGTATATTGTCTATCCATGTCTAGTGTTGTTGAGGGTGGTGAATATGACTATGTAGATGATACAGTTACTCAAAGAGCTATAACTATAACCTTAACTAGCTCAGATACAGATTGCTCTTCAAATGATTTATCGCCAGTATCAAACGCATCTCTAACTTTTAATTGGAATATACTTGATCCAGAAGGGAATGAAATTGAATCTGGTTCTGCTGAACCGCATTTGCAAACGATTCCAAATAGTGGACAAACAGCTACAGACATATATTTAAACCAATCTTTTTTAACAGATGATTCTGGTGAAATTGAGTTTTATTGGATTGATGACAATCAAGAAGGATGTATATTTTTATACTCAGAATATACACATTCTGATGGTAATGTTTGGTCTTTAGAATCACCGTCAAACAGTTGTGCAAATTCTTCAAACAATCCGTTTGAAGTTAAAGCAGCTGAAGCGTCTTATGATAATATTTCTATTTTTACTCTCTCTTCTTCAATTGATACTTTAACATATAATGATTTACCAAATAGTGTTGATTCTACAGAATCAATAACTGAACTTAATTTAGATGCAATTATTAAAGATTCTGACGGTGTTGCATTACAATATATTCCTGTTAAATTTTCAAATACGACTCCAGATTATGGTACTTTAATTAATTCTGAAATTACAACAAATTCATTTGGGTTAGCTCAGAATCAACTTGTTAATATTTATCCTGATAATTTAACTGACGGCTTGGGTACAATTACAATTAATGCTCAGGTAATCAATGAAAATGATGAAGAAATTGTATCAGCTAATAAGGATATTTTATTTGTAGCAAAATCAGTTAAAAAAACATGGGAAGTTAATAATTTAGATGCAGTTTTTTTACAAAACATATCATTAATTAATAATATAAATTTATCTTTTACAGACTCTATTATAGCTCAAGTATTAGACGAAAACGATACGCCTGTGAATGGCGTTCCTATTCAATTTAGCTTAATTTCAGATGATGTTGGATATCTAGAAAATGAACTACTTTATAGTGATGACCAAGGGTTTGCAAGAACAGTTTTTCATATTTCACAAGCTGATTTATTAGAAAACCTAGAAAATATTAATATTTCAGTTAATGTTCATGTTAGTGATGATATTAATCAAACTTTATCTAGAACGTATGTAATTGATGGTAATGCAAATATTGAATATGATGTTAATCAATTTAATTATTACCCTCAAACTATAAGCAATTTGGATACTTACGCCGCTGCAGGTTCAAACCTAGGTGAATATGAAGGAGTAAGAGAGGTTTTACCATTTATAGTTAAAAGTGAATCTGGCCAAGGAATCCAAGGTGTTCCTGTCCAATTTGAAATTTTTGAACAGTCAAGAAATAGTAATGGTTCATTGAGTACAGCTCTTGCCTATACTTGTTGCAACACTAGTTCAACAGATGATGGTTCAACAGATGATGGTTCAAATGATGATGGCTCAAATGACGGTGGTTCAAATGATAGTGGAGCATCGGATGGTGGTACAAATAGTACTGGTGATACTTTATATGATTGGAATGGTGATGGAACCGCAACAATTGACGAGAACATGGGAATTGCAACTGTGATTTATAATAATTCAGTTACAGGTGTATCGGATAATGTTAGAGCTTTTATTCTAGATCCTCAAAACCAAACTCAGTATATTGATGCTAATGGTATTAGTCAAGGTGGATTTGAAGAATTCTCAATTCAAACAAAATATGTAGATGAACTAGCTCAGTCAATACTTTTAAATACAATGCCCTCAAGTCTAAATTTTGGTGACACATCAAACACATCAACAGATGATGGTGGTGCTGGTACAGCAACAGGTGGAACAGTTGATGATACACAAAATCAAGATAATTGTGCTACAGTATATGCAATAGCATTTAATGAGTTTGGAGGAGTGCTAAACGGAGTACCTGTTAATTTTTCATTAAATGATATCTCAGATTCTCAATATGGGATTTTAACAGAATTCTATGCAGTAACAGACTCTATTGATGTTGCTCCATATATTGCAGCTGAAACATCATTTTGTACTTTTGAAAATACTGCTTTAACTATTGAAGAAGATATAAATATTCAAATTAATGCAACATTATCAAATAATGAAAATATTTTAATTAATCCTACAAATATAACACTTACTCAAAATAGCAGTAGTCTTGGTATGATTTCAACAATAGAATTTACTGAACTTCCTAATAATTCTATTGAAACTTCAACTGTTAGTGTTACTGTTACTGATGATGATGGTTATGTAATTGAAAATACATTAGTCCAATTTGAGAGTTTAACTCAGGATGATAATGGAGAATTGACTCAATCTATTGGAAGTTTTGATCCAACTTATTCTTTTACAGATATTTCTGGTACGGCCTCTTCAATTTTTAATATGGGAAATGATGTTGGTTTGGCTACGATTATAACATCAGTTCCAGAATATAACTTGTCAGATACTTCTTATGTTTCTGTTACTGCTTCTAATGCTGAATACATTCAGATTTTGCAACCTTTCCCTAATGAAATAACAGTATCTGGTGGTGGTGGACTTGAATCTACAGAGCTAACTGTTGAAGTAAAAGATGGTAACGGGAATTTAGTTTCCGAACCATATTTAATATACTTTGAATTAGGCGATAATTCACCAACAGGTTCATTTGTAAATGTAGAAGGACAAAATTATGGATGTATTGAGTCCAGTAATGGTGTAGGCTCTGTTACCTTAAACTCTGGCACACAACCAGGCTCTATTCCTGTTCACGTTGAATTATTTGATCTAGGCATTCCTGAAGTACCTTGTGCTGGCATAAATGGTATTCCACTTCAAGAACAGCCTGATATTGGTGCAGAAATATGTGCATCAATATATACCAATAGAAATAATGGTTTATATGATGATTGTGAATTAGCATTTTTTGATGCAATTCCAGTAACAGTTGTTACCGGTGCTCCTGATTCAGGAGAGATTAATTTCAGCTATGTTGATATTGCTCCAATTGGAGGTGGATTATATCAGGTTCCACTATCTGTACAACTTGAGGATGAATGGGCAAATCCTGTTCAAGATTCTACAAATGTTTATATTTGGGTAGAAGGATTTGCTAGGTCTTTTGATACTGCAATAGATTACCCAAATGAAGGTGCAATTACAGATACAGTAAAATGGGGTCTTGAAATAGATGGAAGTATTGATATTAGAGATAGTTTAAGATATGTACTTCAAAGACCAGATTTATTTACATTGGGGCAAAACCCAAATGAAATGAATACAAATATTATTAGTAATTCATGTGAATGCTATAAAAATCAATTACTTAATGAATGTAGCGCAGATGGAATAACAACTGATTGTATATGGGAAATTATTCCAAATGAACCTGGATCAGTCATTGGTGAAGCAAAAACTGGAATGCTATCTCCAGATAACGCTACCATTCCAGGAGTTGCCTGGTCATTTGTATATTTTGGGACAGGTGATATGTTTGAAAGAGTTGTAATTAAAGCATTAACATATAATTCTGATGGTGAAATACTACTAATTGATAGTAGAGAAAATCATCAGAACAGGCCGCTTACTTTACCTTTTTGGCCTGGTTCATTAAACGTAAGCTCAGCAATAGACGCATGGGATTTTGGAGTACAAGGAGTAGGTACTGAATGCTATGAACCAGATTGGGTAAATGATGCAACTTTAGGTGATGAATCTGGAAGCACACTATCTTTCCCTAATGATGGAGTCTCAATTATAGCCTCAATTACTGATTTCTATCAATATCCGGTAAGCGGTGGAACAATTTTATTAGATGCAGATTTTTCAACTCCTGATGAAGGGTCATATAACTATTGTGATACAGGAGAAGCTGAAGAAGACTATGATGATTGTTTTATTCCTAGTGGTCAATCTCAAAATGCATGTACTAACACAAGTGCTGTCAATATTGATGATTCAGATACTGCTGCTAATGCCCATGATTGGATTGCATGTGATCCAATCGATTCCGATGGTGACGGTATTACAGGTGATTGTAATATAGATGATTTTGATAATCAATGCAGCCTATGTGTTGGAAATGGTGGCATCTGGACTCCTGATAATAATGATACCATTCTTGGTTCATTTGATGATGACCAAACAGTTTGTAAAACAAATGGTAATGGACAATGTTTCTGGATAATTCACTACAATGAAAATGTGATTCCTAGACAAGAAAATAATGGTCAGTTTACTTATCAAGATAGAATATCTACAATTATAACGACTCTTCAAAATCCACTTCAAACTGCAAGTGAGAGTATTGATATTATTTTAGAAAAAAATCCTTAAATTTTATACAAAGGAGATATATTTATATGGATAACTTTAACCCTCAATTTCAAAAAATAGGTGATATACTTGTTCATCAAAAAATTATTACATCTGAGCAACTTAGTAATGCTTTGACTGAACAAAAATCTACTAAAGATAAACTTGGTAGTATTCTTATTTCTCAAGGAACAATCACAGAAGAAGAGCTAGTAAATGCTTACTCCATGCAATGCGGTCATCGTTCCATAACAAAAGATGAAATGCTTAAAGTCGAACAATCCATAGTAGCTTTATTACCTGAAGATTTTGCTAAAGAAAATAACGTCCTTGCTCTTAGTAAAAAAGATAATTATCTAGCTATAGCTATGGAAGATCCTGAAGATTTATCAACTCTAGATTCAATAAGAAAATTAACTAATTTAAGTCCAGAAATTTTAGTTGCAGGCAGAAGTTCAATTAAAGATGCTTTAGAAAGTTTATACGAAAAAGTAAAAAAAAGTGGAGAAGTTGAAAGTGCTATATCAAAAATCAGTATTGTTAGAGGGGATGAAGAAAATGAAGATGAACTAGATTTAGGATCTGAAAATGTTTCTGCTGAAGATGCTCCGTTTGTAAAATTAGTGAATCTAATGCTAACTGAAGCAATAAAAGAAGGTTCAACAGATGTACATATAGAACCTGGAAGAGATAATGTAAATGTTAGAATAAGAATCGATGGAGTCCTAGTAACAATTATGTCTCCACCAATCAACTCTTTAAATGGAATGGTTACAAGAATTAAAATACTATCTAAACTTAATATAGCTGAGCATAGATTACCTCAAGATGGAAGAATGAAAATCAAAACAGATTCAAAAGAAATTGATGTAAGAGTATCAATTCTTCCAACTGTACATGGAGAAAAAGTTGTACTAAGATTACTTGGAAGTGGTGGAAAAACTTTAACACTTTCAAACTTAGGTTTTCCTGATGATAAATTAAAAGTATTTAGAAAATGGATTAATCAACCTTATGGAATGGTTATTATTTCTGGTCCTACTGGTAGTGGTAAATCAACGACACTTTATGCTTCATTAATGGAAATTCAAAGTGAAGGTATAAACATAACAACTGTAGAAGATCCAGTTGAATATCAAATTCCAGGTATAAATCAAGTTCAAATGCATGATGATATTGGTTTAAATTTTTCAGCATCATTAAGATCTATACTTAGACAAGATCCTGATGTATTATTAATCGGAGAAATTCGTGACGAAGAAACTGCAGATATTGCTGTTAAATTTGCTTTAACTGGACACTTAGTATTTTCAACTGTCCATGCTAATGATGCTCCATCTACAATTGCAAGATTATTAGATTTAGGCATCCCTCCATTTTTGCTCGGTTCATCTTTAAATTTAATAATGGCACAAAGACTAATTAGAACAATTGACGAAAATGAAAAAGAAGAATATACACCAAGTAAAAATGAGCTTGAAAGAATTGGTCTATTAAACGAGAAAAATTTAAAATATTTTAGAGGTAAACCAGCAACATCAAATCATAATTCAGGATATAAGGGAAGAACTGCTATCCATGAAATATTAGAAGTAACTACTGATGTAAGACAATTAATATATGACAATGCAAGTCAATTAGATATGAAAAAATTAGCTGTCAAAAATGGAATGACACCTTTAAGAGAAGCTGGTTTAAATAAAATAAGAAATGGCTCTACTACAATCGAAGAAATTTTAAGAGCAACAGTTGAGGAAAATTAGTGCCTAATTTTGATTATATAATTAGAAATGAATCTGGTTCTAGAAAAACAGGTTCAATTAAAGCAGATAACTACAACCAAGCAGTAGAAAAATTACAAAAAGATCAAAATACTATTGTAAAGTTAACAGAATCTGACACTTCATTTGATTTTATAAAGCCTTTTATAAATAGATTGGCTCTTGAAACAGAAAAATTCAAGAATAAAATCCCAATTACAATCCTAGTCTTTTTTACTAGACAGTTATCAACTATGTTTTCATCTGGGTTAACAATAGAACGTGCTTTACATTTCCTAACTCAGGAAGAAAAACATAAAAAATTTAGAAAAGCTTTAGAAAATATAGAAAATGATGTTAAAAAAGGATTATTACTATCTGATGCTCTTGAAAGGCATCCAGGTATCTTCTCAAATTTATATATTTCTCTAGTTAGAGCTGGGGAAGTAAGTGGTAAACTATCAGAAACTCTCCAAGAGTTATCAAGCTATCTTGAAACTGTAGAGGATACGCAAAGACGTGTTAAATCAGCAATGTACTATCCTGTATTCATATTGATTTTTTTAACTTGTATTTTATTTGGAATTTTCTATTTTTTGATACCTCAATTTTCAACAGTTTATGAACAACTTGGAAGCGAACTTCCTTACTACACAATTTTATTTGTAAATTTTTCAGTTTGGTTAAAAAGTAATGTAGCCAATCTTATTTTTACAATTTTTCTATCAATAATTTCTATATGGTTTATAACCTTGACTGATTATGGTAGATTAATTAGAGATAAGATATTACTAAAACTTCCTATCTTTGGGAATTTAATACAACAAAATATTTTAAGTAAATTCGGTAAAACATTTGGTATTTTGATAAGTGCGGGTGTATCGGTTATGGACTCAATGGATTTACTTATTAAAATTGTTGATAATCGAGTTTATGAATTAGCTCTTATTGATGCTAAAAAAGAAATTGAAAATGGTATAAGTATTTCTCAAGCTTTAAAACAAACAGATATATTCCCACCAATATTCATTCAACTTTTAATTACAGGTGAAGAAACAGGTGAAATTGATAATTTAGCTTTAAAAGCATCAGAGTTCTATAGTAAACAAGTTTCTGCTATTGTTGATAGACTAACATCTCTTATAGAACCAATTCTAATCGTAACTGTAGGAGCTGTAATTGGTATAGTCCTAGTTGTTACCTACCTACCAATATTTAATTTTGGCTCAGCTTTAGCTGGCTAATTTGAATTTAATGTTATACTTATATTATTTTATTTTAGGCACAATATTTGGTAGTTTTTTAAACGTAGTTATTTATAGAGTTCCTAAAAAAAAATCTATTATTTTACCACGTTCATACTGCCCAAACTGTAAAAACATAATCCCATTTTATAGAAATATTCCATTAATTTCATTTATCACTCTAAAAGGAAAATGTAATAACTGTAAAACATCAATTTCTTCAATATATCCATTAACAGAAATTATAATTGGTTTGATTTTTTTAATTGGAATATATAATTTCCGAGGAGCAGAATTAATTTCATTTATTTTAGTTTCAAGTTTATTATATGTAGTATCAATAATTGATTATAAATATTTTATAATTCCTCTAGAAATATCATTTTTTATATTATTATCATTGCTACCTAATATAATATTTTCTCCGAATCCATTATTTTATTTTTATGGATTTTTAGTTGGTTTAGGTTATTTACTTTTTATTTATATAATAACATGGGTCATTACAAGAAAAGAACCCTTGGGCTTAGGCGATTTTCAATTAATATGTTTACTAGGTTTATGGCTTGGTCCTCTTAAAATATTAATAACAATTTTTTTATCTGCATGTATTGGAATTTTATATTGGATATTATTATACTTCGTAAAAGGACATGAGAAAAATAGAAAATTACCTTTAGGTTCTTTTCTATCATTTTCTGCGATTATTGTTTATTTAATACAATTTATTTGATAATTGTCTTTGTCGTTCAAATAGTATAATACTTGTTGCAGCAGTAACATTAAGAGAATCAATTTCACCGTTCATTTTAATTGTTGCTAAAAAATCACAATTTTTTTTTATCAATTGTCTGATTCCCCTACCTTCACTTCCTAAAATAAAAATAATTTTTCCTTTATAATTTAATTCATACCATTGTTTTGCTTCAACTCCATTTTCAACACCAACTATCCAAAATCCTTTTGATTTCAGATAATCAATAGTTGACCTCAAATTAGTTTGCATATAAATTTTAGTATTAATAAAAGCACCTTGACTTACTTGAAGTACAGTATTTGTAATTCTTGCTGAATTATTTTTAGGTATTATAATACCATTTATTCCTGCACATTCAGATGTTCTAATGATTTGTCCTAAATTTTGTGGATCATTTATTTGATCAAGAATTAAAAAACATTCGTTTTCCGAAAAGTTATTTTTTAAAAAAATATCATGATAGAAATCATATGTAAAATCAATTACAATTCCTTGCGTATGTTTTTGAAAAAATTTATTATTAAATGTATTATTATCTAAAAAAGAAATTGGAAATTTATTGGTTTTTATAATTTCATCTAGTTTTTTTGACTCAAATCTTTTAGCAGATTTATTTATTGAAATTAATTTTATATCAATATTTAATTTTGAAGATAGTAAACTAATACAATTGTTTATACCATATACTGTAAAGAAATCATTAGATTTTTTTTTTAAAAAAGACTTATTCACTGAGAAGTAGTTCAATATTAAAGACTAAGTCTGAGTACATATTAGGATCATATTCTTTTAATATAGCACCAGGATAAATCCTTTTAATTCTATTGTTTTTACCGATTAAAAATGTTGTGGGAATTGAATAAACTCCACCGTAATCGACAATTATTTTATCGATAATATCTTGCTTACCATATAAAACAGGGTAGTCTATCTCATAAACTTTTAAAAAATTATCAAGTTGTTTTTTTGTATCTGATATAGAAAGACCTAATATATTTAATCCTTTTGCATTATACTTGCTATACAAATCATTAAAATCTGGGATTTCCATTCTGCATGGCCCACACCAAGTTGCCCAAAAATTGATTAAAACGACTTTATCTTTCATATCACTAAGAGTGTATAAACTATCTTTTTTAACAGAGTTTAATGTAAAGTTTTTAGCTAAATCGATATCATTAGTTAACTCTTTTATCTTATCTATTTGTTCTTCATTTAATTCATTTAAAAAAATAAATGAAACAAAAATTATATATATATATTTAATCTTCAAATTTATTCCTTGAATTATTCAAAAAATCTATAAATTTATCTTTATTTGTATCCATTCCTGGGAAAGTACCAAGCACATTATCATCAGTACTCAAAATAACATAATAAGGTAAAGCAGCAGTACCAAATCTTTCTATCTCTAATTGTCTATTTTTTTTATGATTTTTTTCTTTTCCATCTGTATATAATTTTACTAAGACGAAATTTTCAAAAATTTCCTTAACTTCATCTTCTTCAAAAATATTAATTTCCATCCATCTACAATTAGTACAAGTATAACCTGTAAAATCAATAAATATCGGTTTATTTAATTCTTTCGAAACTTTATAACCAACATCTAAATCTTCTATCCATATTTCTTCCTTATCTGGTGGTAAATAGGATTCTATTAAACCATGTAATTTATTATTAAATAAACCTGTGGATAAGTAAATACCTACAAATAAAAATATTATACAAAAAATAATTCTATAAAAACTTATTTTTTTGATTGGACTATCAAATGGCATTTTAATTAAACCTAATAAATATAAACTCATTAATATGAAAATTATCGCCCATATAAGCAATACCATACTTCTATCAAATATACCCCAGTTCCAAACTAGATCAACATTACTAATAAATTTAAAGGCTGCCGCAATTTCTAGAAAACCCATAATTACTTTAACAGAATTTAACCAACCTCCACTCTTAGGTAGCTTTGATAAATATTGAGGGAATAAAGCCAATAAAAAAAATGGAGACGCAAATGCAAGTGAAAAACTTAACATACCAATAATTGGCCAAAAAATCGCACCTTGGCTTGCAGTAGCTAATAATGCACCCACAAAAGCTACAGTACATGTAAATGAAGTCAATGTAAAGGTTAATGACATAAATAAGATACCAAGCACACCACCTCTATTTTCTTGATTGATACTAAATTGTCTTAGAAATGAAGGTGTTTGTATTTCGTAATAACCAAATAAACTAAAAGCTAAATATATGAATAATGAAGCAATAAGAATATTTATCCATGGGTTAGCAGCAAGATCTCCAGCGCCAGATGCTCCAAGTGTAAAAGATAGAAGTAATCCTAAAGTTGTAAAAATAATTATAATACCTAGTGCATACAATGAAGCAGAAAAAATGGGGTTATTATCTTTTTTCTCTCCTTCTTTTGTGAAATATGAAACAGTGATTGGTATCATAGGAAATACGCACGGAGTTAATAAAGCTAGGAAACCCATTCCGATAGCAAATAATATAAATGAAAATAAGCCCTTGTTTATTTCTGTTTCAAGTTCAGTTAAAGGAATATTAGAATCATATTCTATTGGAAATGGCTTCAACTCAAAATCTGTTCTTTTCTCACCATCAAACACTTGAAATTCAAAACTAAAATTATCCCATCTAGGAATACACATACTCTCATCACATGCATAATATTCAAAAACACCATTTACTTTGTAATTATTATTTTCAAGTGAATCAGATAGTTTTAAATTTTTAACTAGTTGTATATTTTCCTTATGATAGTAAATATCTTGATTAAAATTTTTATCAAATTTCTTTAAAGCCTCTGGTTCATTAATAATACCAATATCAGAAAAATATACAGAGTCAATAATATCAACATAAGTAGGACTTAAGCTTTTTTCAGGATGAACTGAATAAATATGAAATCCATCATCTATCTCAATATTAAAAAATAAATATAAATCTTCTCCTCCAAAGTAAACTTTTCTATCTACTTTGACATCAAACTTTACACAGTTTTCTAATGCTGATATATCAAACTCATTTGATAATGAAATCCCAAATAAAAAACAAAAAACTATGGATATATAATTACTTAGAATTTTCTTCAATATTTTCATTATTAACTCTTACTTTTATAATTTTAACTGGTTTTTTTGTCCTATGAATATTTTTTAAACCTTTAGTTATATCATCTTTAAATTTATTTTTATTTTCATTTATAGGAATTTTTATATATCTTTTTCTATTTTGATGTTTAAACTCTAAATATTGATTATTTGCATTATCGGGAACCTTATCTAAAGATTTATTTATAATATAACTAGATTCAGATTTTAATTTTTCAATTTTATCCAAAACATCGTACCCACTTAATAATTTCCCAAAAACTGTATATTTATTATTCAAATGGTTAGCATTATCAAAACATATAAAGAATTGACTTCCAGCTGAATTCACATCTTGTGATCTTGCCATTGATAATATTCCACGTTCATGAGATATATTATTAAATTCTTCATCTACTGTCCATCCAGGGTTACCTCTTCCATCATTATCCCTGTTTGAATCTCTAGTTAAAATATCTCCACCTTGAGCCATAAATCCAGGAATAATTCTATGAAATATAGTTTCGTCATAAAATCCACTATTTGCTAATTTCTTGAAATTATAGGCATGTTTTGGAGCACTTTCAGCATAAATTTCAAATTTCATTAAACCAAAATTTGTTTCCATAACAATAATATTGTCAACTCCTACAGGCTCTGGTATAAACTCTCTCGCTTTAGATTTTATTAAATCTATTTCTACAGGTGAAATTTCAGAAGGTAGGCTTGGGAAAAAATTACCTTTTAAATTAGCATTAATTTTTAAACCTTTTTTATTCAATAAAGGATTATAATAATTCAAAGAATCTGATAATAAGAAAGATGTAAATATAAAAACTAGTAGCATATTATTTCCCTGTACTTCCTGGTTTAGTTATTTCAATTTTATCAAGCCAATCAGGTATATTACTTTTACCCCAACTTTTAACATCTAATTTTAACAAAGAATTAAATGGAAAACCAAAATCTAATTTCTTATTAGATCTATCAACTAAACATACTATACCTTTAATATTTACATTTAAATTTGATAATAAATTTATTAACTCAATAATTGATCCACCTGTTGTAACAATATCTTCGACAATTAATACATTAGCATTCTTTTCAACTGTAAATCCTCTTCTAAATTGCATTTCACCATTTATCCTTTCACTAAAAATATGTTTACAGTTTATATGTTTACCCACACCACCTGATAATAATATTCCTCCTATTGCAGCTCCCACGACTAAATTTATATTTTGACTTTTAAACTCATTAGACATCTCTAAGCAAATTTTATCTAGAGCAATAGGATTTTCTAATAATCTAAATTTTTCAATATATGTATCGCTATGTCTTCCTGAAGTTAATTTAAAATGCCCCTTCATTATTGCACCAGTCCACTTTAATAAATCCATTACTTCATTACTTTTCATAATATTTCTCTAATCATATTTGTATAATTTTCTGTAGCCAATCTAATATCTGAAATTTTTTTATCCTTAAATGATAATATTGCTCTAGATACATTCACTAAAGAAAGATAATTTTTTTCTCCAATCTTTAATGATTTCTCTAAATTTCCTCCTTGAAAACCTATACCTGGCATTAACCAAGGAATAGATTCTGAAATCAAACCAACTTGTTCTAATTCTTTATCATTTGTTGCACCAACTACAAGGCCAATATTGTTATATTTATTCATCCTATTACACATTTGGATAACTAATTTATATAATTTATTATTATTTACACTTTTTTTTTGAAAATCTACACTTCCGGGGTTTGATGTTAAAGCTAAAATAAAGACACCTTTATTTTTATAATTAATAAATGGCTCAATTGAATCTGAACCCATATAAGGAGAAACTGTTATACTATCATATCCTAAATAATTAAATATAGATTCTGCATAAAATTTTGATGAATTACCTATATCACCTCTTTTAGCATCAGCAATTGATATAGATTTTCCATTTATATATTCTGGAATTTTTTCTAAAATTTTATAACCCTTAGAACCATATCTTTCATAAAATGAAAAGTTAATTTTATAAATTGGACAAAGATCAATTGTAGCATCAATAATATCTTTAATATACAAATTCATATAATCTAATGAATTATTTTTTAAAGCTTTATTATCAATATCAAGACCTAAACAAAGTCTATTATTTTTTTCTAAACATTTTAATTTTAACTTTTCATTAAAATTCATTTATTCTTATTTTTTTTTTAATTGTCAATAACATAAATTTACAATGATATTATGAAACAATTATCATTAAATATAGTGAATAAATCTAACTCTAAAATAGTCGCTTCCTCATCTTATGATTTCAAAATAGAATTAATAAAAAGCATTGGTAGTGATGATATTCAAAATATTCTAGATATTTCTAAGGATTTCTCTGAAATTTATGGTAATAGATTGATTTTAAATAATAACAATATCCTTAAATATTTTAATGATAATACCCTTCCTTTCATAGCAAGATATAAAAAAGAAATTATTGGATATATTATAGGAGTTCCTCTTGAGTACTTTAAGCAAGAGAGCTGGTCTCATTTTGACACAAATATAAATAAAAATAATACCATTTATACATATGCTTTTTTTATGAAGAAACAATATAGAAAAAAAGGCGGTTTTTCAAAAACATTGAAAATGATATATTTAAATTGGTCAAAAAAGAAGGGATTTAAATATGTTTCTGGCCATGTTATTGAAGGAACATCAAACAAATTTTCTAAAAAGTCAGAAATAATTAAAATTTTTCCAAATTGGTATGGTTTAAATAAACCATATGAATATTACAGAAGAATGTTATAATTTAATATTATGATTATCATAATTTTATTTTTAAATATTAGTTTACTTGGTTACTCTCTTCAAGATGTCTATGATAATGCAAATTCTCTTGAAAATTATGATAAGTATTTAATATTATCTCCAGATCATGTATACATAGGAGGATTAGGTTTATATCAAGGGAATACATATATTGACTGCAATGGCGCTATCATTAATTTAGAAGATGGTAATGGAATCTGGATATATGGAGATCAAAATTATCAAACAAATTTAGATATTCAAGAATGTATAATAACTAATAGTCTATATTATGGATTAAGCTTTAGCGGAGAATCAACTGGAAGTATCAAAAATTGCAATTTAATTAATACAAATTTTGGTCTTAAACTATTTGATAATTCTATTGTTTCTGTAGATAATTCTATTTTTGCATTTAATAATTCTATGGGCATTGCTTTGTATTCAGAAAGCCCAATTTTAGATATTTCATATTCCTTATTTTGGAATAACGAGGATGATTACCTTGAAAATTGTCCTGGCTGAGGTAATATATGGACTCAGTTTGAGTTAAATTCTGGAATGGGAATTTTATATAATGATCCACTATTCGTAGATGCAAATCATTGGAATTTTAATATCACTTTAAACTCGCCATGTATTAATTATGGAAACCCTAACATATATGATTTTGATGGTAGTATATCTGATATTGGTGCACTACAATATAATCCAGGCTGTATGTTAACAGGCGATTTTAATAATGATAATTATGTAGATATTCTTGATGTTATTAAACTTGTGAATTGTGTATTATTTGCAGAATGCTCAAATTGTTCAGATTTGAATAATGATAGCATGTATAATGTATTAGATATTATAGATTTAGTGAATATTATAATTAATTAGATTTTTTATTTACTGTAGTTTCCCATTTTTTACGACTTTTGATATTTTTGTATTCGATGAATCAAACCAGTAAGGTATTTCTTCTAAATTATTAATATTCCACAAAATAAAATCAGCTTTATATTTTTTTCTTATTAGACCTAGACTATCCTCTTTTTGTAATGATCTAGCTGCATTATAGGTAACTCCTAAAAATGATTCCTCAAGAGACAGTCCACACTTTTGCATGGCTAAAAACATAATATTTGACAAAGATCTTATAGTACAAGTACCTGGATTAAAATCTGAAGCCAACGCAACTGTACAGCCTTTATCAATTAATTTTCTACCATTTGCATACTTCTCTTTGTTAAGAAAAAAAGTTGTCCCTGGTAAAATTGTTGCAACAGTTTTAGAATTTGCAAGAGCATTAATACCTTTATCGTTTATTACCATTAAATGATCAGCTGATAGAGCACCAATATTAGCAGCAAGTTCTGAAGCACCAAAATAATTAAATTCATCAGCATGAACTCTTGGCTTCAAATTATATTTTTTTGATGTTTCTAAAATTCTCTCACTTTGTTTTATATTAAAATATCCTTCTTCACAAAATACATCACAAAATACTGCCAATTTCTGTTCAGCTATTTGTGGAATCATTTCTTCACATATTAAATCAACATACTCATTTAATTCATATTCTTTAGGAATATCATGAGCACCTAAAAATGTTGGAATAATATCCAGACATAGTTCTTCATTTATTTTTTGTATAACTTTTAAAGACTTAATCTCATCTTTTACTGATAAACCATAACCTGATTTAGCCTCCATTGTTGTTGTTCCAAAATTAATAAATGGTTTTATGTTTTTAAGAGAATATTCAAATAACTCATCAAATGAAGAATTTCTTAAACTTTTAATTGAGGATAGAATTCCACCTCCCATTTTTTTAATATCATCATAACTTTTACCATTTAATCTCATATTAAATTCATTTGCTCTATTACCTATAAATATTGGATGAGTGTGTGAATCAATAAATCCAGGAGTTAATACACAGTTTTCAGCATCAATAACATTACATTTTTCATTAATAGATTTATCAATAGAAAGTATTTTATTATTTTCAATTAATATCTCATGATTTTTAAAGATATCGACTGTAGAAGAATCAGGGTTCCAAGTATAAATTTTACTAATATTAATAATTTTAGTTTTCAAAACTAAGAAGGTATCTTAAGATTTCTATCACTGGCTACTTTTATTGCTTTTTCATACCCTGCATCAAGGTGCCTAGCAACACCTAATCCGGGATCATTAGTTAAAACTCTATTAATTCTTTCTTTCATTTCTATTGAACCATCAGCAACAATAACAACTCCCGCATGTATTGACAATCCCATACCAACACCTCCACCATGGTGTAAAGATGTCCAACTTGATCCTCCAGATACACTTAACATTGCATTTAAAATTGGCCAATCTGCAACAGCATCAGAACCATCTTTCATTGCCTCAGTTTCTCTATTTGGTGAGGCAACTGAACCACAGTCCAAATGATCTCTTCCAATAACTATAGGTGCTTTTAATTCTCCAGATGCAACCATATCATTAATAGCTTCTCCAAAAATATTTCTTTCTCTATAACCTAACCAACATATTCTAGCAGGCAAACCTTGAAATTGAACTTTTTCTTGAGCTAAAGTAATCCATTTTTTAAGAGATTGATCTTGAGGAAATAATTCTAATACTTTTTTATCTGTTTTATATATATCTTCTGGATCACCAGATAAAGCTACCCATCTAAAGGGACCTTTCCCTTCACAAAAAAGAGGTCTAATATATTCAGGAACAAAGCCAGGAAAATTAAAAGCATTTTTAAGTCCTCCTTTTTCTTTGGCCTGACCTCTTAAATTATTACCATAGTCAAAAACTATTGAACCTTTTTTCTGTAAATCTAACATAGATTTACAGTGGATAGTCATCGATTCATAAGATAACTTTATATACTTATTTGGGTTGTTTTTACGTAATTCTAAAGCATCTTTATAAGATAATTGATGTGGAATATACCCATTTAATTCATCATGTGCAGATGTTTGATCTGTAACAATATCAGGTATAATATTTTCCTTTACAAATTTAGGAAATAATTCTGCAGCGTTCCCAAGTAAACCAATAGATAATGCTTTTTTGTTTTCTTTTGCTTTTAATGCTATTTCTACTGCTTCATTAAAAGATTTAATTTTTATATCAAGATAACCAGTTTTAATTCTCTTATCAATTCTGCTTTCATCAAATTCAATTGTTATATTTACACCTTCATTCATTGTAACAGCTAATGGTTGTGCACCTCCCATACCACCAAGTCCAGCAGTTAAAGTTAAGGTTCCCTTTAAACTTCCATTAAAATTCTTTCTTGCTACTTCTGCTAATGTTTCAAAAGTACCCTGCAAAATTCCTTGTGTACCAATATAAATCCAACTACCTGCGGTCATTTGACCATACATCATAAGTCCTTTTTTATCTAATTCTCTAAAATGCTCCCAATTAGCCCAATCAGGTACTAACATAGAATTTGATATAAGGACACGAGGAGAATATTTGTGAGTTTTAAATACTGCTACAGCTTTACCAGATTGAATTAATAACGTCTCATCATCTTCAAGGTTAATTAAAGCTTTTTCAATTTTTTCAAATTCAGACCAATTTCTTGCTGCTTTCCCAAATCCACCATAAACTATTAAATTATCAGGGTCTTCCGCTACAATTGGATCTAAATTATTACGAAGCATTCTTAAGGCTGCTTCTTGATGCCAACCTTTACAAACTAAATTACTTCCAATATTTGATTTTATTAATTTCATATTTAATCTATATAAAAATTCAAAGTTTTATAAATTGGATTATACCAATTTGTGGTATCTTTAACAATATTATAAGGAAATATTGAAAAATTATTAAACCCTTCAATTCTAGATAATAAAATTTTATTTGAAATTATTGACTGATTTTGATTATATACAGATATACCAATTGATATTTTATCTTTATCTAAATTTCTTGAATTAATAATTCTATTAATTGAATTATATTTATCAAAATCATCATAATAATTCATTATGATACAAAAATCAATAATATCTTCTTCTATCCAAGATTCCCAATCTTGAAACCATCTATACTTTGCTTCTAACATATCTGGCTTTACTGCAGCACTAACTTGGAGATTCAATGAATCATTCAATATTAAATATTTAATAGATCTAACAAATTGAGTTATTTTATTTATTTTAAATTGCTCCCAATTTGTCTGCATTGAATCTACATATTCTTTATTATAGCCAAATCTCTCTGATATAATTCCTCTCTTTAAATCAACAGGGTTAATTAAGAATTTATCTTCAAACTCTTTTAATCCATACTGATTATATCCATAAAAATTATCTTGATATCTTAAATAGTCTAAATGAATTCCATGAATATTATAATTTTTAATTAATTCATTAATAACATTAAGTAAATGAGTATTAACATCGGGATTTAAAGGGGAAAGGTAAATACCCTCCCATGATTTGGAATGTATCTGATGTAAAGGTATAGATATATCTGACTTTCCATTTAAATCAACTTCAAAACATTCTTCACAATTATAATAAAGATGATTTTCATTTATAGGTTTTTTATCAGAAGACCATAGAATATATGTATTAAACCATGCATGTATTTCAATATCAGTACTATCAACTTTTTCTAAAATATAATTTAATGGATCAAAAATAGAATCTAATTTTTCATGTTTAGGAACTAATTCAGAATTATAAAGAGCATCACCTCTAAATCTAACTTGATAAAAAAGTTTATTAACTTTATTTTTTATAGCAAAATTATATACTGAATCGACACTACTACTATCAAGAATACTAGTAGATTTAACCCAAAGTGAATTATCTACAATTTTAGGAAGTAATGATTTTGGAAATATATTTAAGGAAAAAAATAGGAAAACAATAAAAAAAAATTTTATTTTTCTATTAACATAATTCAACAAATTTATTTTTTATCTTCTGTTTTTTCGCTTACTTTTTTAGGTGACTCATCATTTGAATCAGCTTGTTCACTTGATTTAAAATCAACAAACTCTAGAATTGAAACCTTAGCATCATCATTTTTTCTATTACCAACCTTAATTATTCTGGTGTAACCTCCAGATCTACTTTCATAATTAGGAGCGATCTCGTGAATCAATGTATTAGCAATTTCTTTTTTATAACTACCTTTAACTTTTTTCAGAATTAATCTTCTACCATGAACATTATTTTTTTTTGCATATGTAACTAATCTTTCAACATACTTTTGTACTTCTTTTGCTTTAGGAAGAGTTGTAGTTATATGTTTATGTTTTATCAAAGAACAAGCCATATTGCTCATGAGTGCTTTTCTATGACTAGCTGTTCTATTTAATTTTCTACCTTTTTTTAAATGTCTCATATAAAATACCTATCTAATCTTTCATGAATTGGCTTATATCCATACCAAATTTCAAATTAAGTTCACCTAATTTCTCATTAAGCTCTGTTAAAGATTTTCTACCAAAGTTCTTAAATTTTAGCATTTCACTTTCATCCTTACTAACCAAATCAGAAATTTGATGTATACCCGCTGCTTGCAAGCAATTATGACTTCTTACAGATAATTCCATTTCATCAATACTCTTTAATAAAGTTGCTTTGATTTCGATTGCCTGATTTGCTTCTTCATTATCAATTGCCTTAATTCTTGTAGCATCATCAAACATAAAGAAGGATAAATGCTGAATAAGAATACTTGCAGCATGATTAATACAATCTTTTGCTGAAGTTGAACCATCAGTATCAACTTCTAGCAATAATCTTTCTTGACCTTCAGTAGATGCTGGAATAGGTATAACTTCCCAAGCAACATTGAGGACAGGATTAAAAATAGAATCAACAGCAATCGTTCCAAGTGTATCATCAGATCTCTTATTACTTTCAGAACCAACGTAACCTTTGCCCCTAGAAACACGAATTTCAATTTCTAAAGAAGTTTTTTTATTGAAAGTCATTATAGGCAAAGAACCATTAATAACTGAAAAATCATCTAAATATTTATTTAATTCCTCTGCTTTAAAGACTCCAGCATTATCATAGTTAAGTTTAAATGAAATTAATTCACTTGTAACATCATCATTCATTTTAAATCTTATTTTTTTAAAGTTTAGAATGATATCTGGAAGATCTTCAGAAACACCTTTAATAGTTGAAAATTCATGCGATACTCCATCAATTTTAATTGATGTTATTGCAGCACCAGGTAAAGTAGTTAATAAAGTTCTTCTAAGTGCATTACCAACTGTTACAGCATAACCTCTATCAAATGGCTCAACGCTAACTTTTGCATAACTTTTTTTATCATCTTCAAATTTAATATTTAAATCATTAAAATATTTTACTGACATAATTAATTTCCTTTATTTTGAATATAACTCAACTACTAATTGTTCATTTAACGGTTCTAATATTTCATCTCTTGTTGGAGATTTATCAAAAGTTCCTCTTAGTTTACTTTTATCAAGAGTCAACCAAGGCATAGGATTATCACTTTTAATTCTTCTCATAGAATTAAGAAATATATCATTTTTTCTACTTTTGCTCCTTACTTCAATTATATCTCCATCACTTAAGTTGTAAGAAGGTATATTTACTACCTTGTTATTAACTAGGAAGTGCTTATGAGAAACTAATTGTCTAGCTGCACTTCTTGTGTTAGCAAGACCTAATCTATAAATAGTATTATCTAATCTAGACTCGAGTGAAATCAATAGATTATCACCAGTTGCACCCATTTTATTATTTGCTTTTTTAAAATAGTTTCTAAATTGTTTTTCTAGAATACCATACAAATATTTAATTCTTTGTTTTTCTCTTAATTGAACACCATAGTTAGATAATTTTCTTCTCCTTGATTGACCATGTTGGCCTGGAGGATAATTTTTTCTAATCGAAGAGAACTTTTCTGATTCAAACACAGGAAATTCTAATCTTCTACATATTCTTGCTCTTGGACCTCTATATCTTGCCATTTAATGCTCCTTTAAACTCTTCTCTTTTTAGAAGGTCTACATCCATTATGAGGAATTGGAGTTAAATCCATTATTCCCGTTACTTTTAAACCTGAAGCCATCAATGCCCGCACAGCAGCTTCTCTTCCACCACCTGGACCTTTAATCATTACTTCAATAGTTGTTAAACCTCTTGAAATTCCATCCGCAGCTGCTTTTTCTGCAGCCTGAGCAGCAGCAAATGGAGTATTTTTTCTTGAACCTTTAAAGCCTACCATCCCAGAACTTGCCCATGAAATTGTATTGCCATATTTATCAGTTAAAGTTATAACTGTATTATTAAATGTTGACTTGATAAAAGCAATACCTTGAGGATCAACTTTTGCTTTTTTCTTATTTGATTGTTTCGCCATAAATTAAACCTTTAAACCGCCTTTTTCTTATTTGCTATAGTTTTCTTTTTACCTTTTCGTGTTCTTGAATTATTTTTAGTATTTTGGCCATTAACAGGCAACCCTCTTTTATGTCTTAACCCTCTATATGCTCCAATATCAATTAATCTTTTGATATTTCTTCCAACTTGACTTCGCAATTCTCCTTCAACAAGATAATTTTCTGATAGTTCATTTCTTATCTTTAAAATCTGTTCTTCATTTAACTGATTTGTTTTAGTTTTTGGATTAATATCAATAGCCTTTAAAATTAATTTTGATTTTGCTAATCCAATACCAAAAATATAAGTTAAACTTATTAAGATTGATTTATTTGCTGGTAAATCTACTCCTGATATTCTAGCCATACTATCCTTGCCTTTGCTTATGTTTAGGATTTTCACATATTACACGCACAACGCCACTGCGTCTAATAATTTTACATTTAATACATATTTTTTTTACTGATGATCTTACTTTCATAATTATATTACCATATTAGTATCTAAAAACAATTCTTCCTTTACTTAAATCATAAGGAGACATTTCTATTTTTACCTTATCTCCAGGCATTAGTTTTATATAATGCATTCTCATTTTACCTGATACATGAGCTAAAATAACATGCTCGTTATCTAAAACTACCCTAAATGTAGCATTAGGTAATGTTTCTTGTATCTTTCCATCAACTTCTATAGGTTTTTCTTTTGCCATATTTTTCTAAGCTGTTAAAATTTTCACTTTATTATCTATTAAAGCTATAGAATGCTCAAAATGTGCTGAAGGTGAACCATCAGAAGTTGAAATAGTCCAATTATCTTCTTTTGTATAAACCTCAAAACTACCCATATTAATCATGGGTTCTATAGCTAAACATAAACCATCTTCAATTAAAGGTCCTTGGTTATAAATACCAAAATTAGGGACTTGCGGCTCTTCATGTAATTTCCTTCCAATTCCATGTCCAACTAATTCTCTAACAACACTAAAACCATTTTTTTCAACAAAATTCTGTATAACTGAACCAATATTACCTATTTTAGCATTAACCTTAACCTCTTTAATACCTAACATAAGTGATTCTCTAGTTACATCTAATAATTTTTGTTTTTCACTAGAAATACTACCAACAGAAAATGTTTTTGCATGATCACCATAAAAATCGTCACAAATTGTTCCAACATCAATCCCAATAATCTCACCATCTTTCAGAACTCTATTACTTGGAACCCCATGTACAACTTCATCTTCGATTGAAACACATAAAGTACCTGGAAAACCATATAATCCCTTAAAACCTGGAATCGCATTATTTTTTCTAATAAAATTTTCTGCAATTTCATCCAATTCGATGGTTGTAATACCTGGTTTAACATGTTCTTCAATTAGAAACAAAGTGTCTTTTACAATTTGTCCTGCACGATACAATTTTTCAATCTCAGATTTATTCTTAAGATGAATCATTTTAGTATCTTCTAGAACGTCCTCTTATTTTACCTTTATTCAAAAAGCCATCGTAGTTTCTCATTAACATATGAGACTCTACTTGTTGCAAAGTATCTAATGCAACTCCTACAATTATTAATAAACTTGTTCCTCCATAAAAACTTGCTAAAGAATAACTAATATCTTCATTAAAAGCCCTAAATAAAATTATAGGGAATACAGCAATAAGAGCTAAGAAAATTGAAGAAGGTAATGTAACTCTTGTTAAAATTCTATCGATATAATCAGATGTAGCTTTACCTGGTCTTACCCCAGGAATAAATCCTCCCTGTTTTTTCATATTATCTGCAACATCTACAGGATTAAACGCTATTGCAGTATAAAAATATGTAAAAATAATAATTAATAAAGCAAAGAAAATTGAATATACAAAGTGAGTTGGTGAAAAATATATCCTAAGAGCATCTCCAAAACCACTATCAGGAAAAAATGAAGCAACAGTGTTAGGCAAAAACATTAAAGCTTGAGCAAAGATAATTGGCATTACACCGGCTGTTAAAATTCTTAATGGTATATGGGAAGCTTGTCCACCATAAACTTTTCTACCAACTACTCTTTTAGCATATTGAACAGGAATTTTCCTTACTCCTGTGTTGACTAACACAACGACAAAAGTAATAACAAACATTAAAATTGCAAGAAAAATATATCTATAAGGATTTGATGTAATATTGAACCATTCTGCCTGAAAAACAAATGGTGCCTGTGCAAGGATTCCACACATTATAATTAATGAAATACCATTACCTAAACCATAATCTGAGATTTGTTCACCCAACCACATTATAAAGATTGTTCCTGTAACTAATGTTATTATGGTAACGAAATAAAAATAAAAACTACCATCAGGAACAACAGAAGCCCCATTATTTAATTTAATGCTAGACAAATAAACTGAAACACCAATTGATTGCATGCTTGCTATCAGTACCGTTCCATATCTAGTTAACTGAATAATTTTTCTTCTTCCTAACTCACCCTCTTTTTGTAATTTTTGGAAATAGGGAACCACGGAACCTAATAATTGAATAATAATTGAAGCTGATATATAAGGCATTATTCCAAGAGTAAAAATTGATGCTTGTGAAAAAAATCCTCCCACAAAAGTATCATAAAGACCAAGTAAAGAATTTTGCTGAGTGGCTTGATCCATAAAGCTCTTTAAAACACCTTTATCAACACCAGGCACTGGGACTTTTCCACCTAGTCTATAGATTAATAACATAAAACCAGTAAAAGCTAATTTTTTTCTTAAATCACTAATCCTAAATATATTTAGAAATTTATTCATTATACAAAAATAGCCTTTCCACCAGCTTTTTCAATTTTTATTAGAGCAGATTTACTAAAAAAATTAGCAGAAATTTCTAAAGATTTTTTTAATTCACCCTTAGAAAGAACTTTTAGAGGGATATCTTTAGATTTAATTAGATTATTTTTATATAAAAAATCATGATCAACTTTTGAAACTTTTAAATCAGAAATTTTCTCCAAATTTATAGTCTGATAATTATTTTTATATCTATGGACTTTAGAAAAGATTTTCATACCTCTTTTAGGTAATCTTCTCATTAATGGAGTTTGACCTCCTTCAAAATGGAATTTAGCTTTTGTACCAGAACGAGCTTTATATCCGTTATGACCTTTACCTGCTGTTCTTCCTTGTCCAGTAGCATTTCCTCTTCCTATTCTTTTTCTACCAGATATTGAACCTTCTTTATATTTTAAAGTATATGACATTTTATAATTCCCTTACTCGAACTAAATGCTTGACCTTGTTTACCATTCCTACATGAGCAGGATCATTATTCACAACAACAGGTGAATTTAATTTTTTGATTCCAAGAGCTTTTATAGTTGCTTTAGTTTTCTTATTATAACCAATCGCACTTTTAAATTGTGTTATTTCTATTTTATTTGACATTTTAATTAAATAATTCTTTCATTGTTATACCCCTATCCTTTGAAACTTGAAGAGGATCTCTCAATTCTTTTAATGCTTCGACAACAGCTCTTACAACATTTAAAGCATTAGTTGAACCAGTATTTTTTGTTAAAATATTAGTTACTCCAACTTGTTCTAAAACAGCTCTTACTGGTCCTCCAGCTATAATACCTGTACCAGGAGAAGCTGGTTTTAACATAAGCTTAACCGAACCATACTTGATATCAACTCTATGCGGGATAGTTCCTTTAATAATAGGAGCTTTGAAAATACTTTTTTTAGCGATTTCTTTTGCTTTATTTACAGCAGCAGCGACTTCATTTGCTTTACCAAAACCTATTCCTACATGACTATTTCCATCACCTACAACAACGATAGCATTAAATCTCATTCTTCTACCACCTGTTGTAGATTTTGAGACTCTATTTATTTGAACTACAAATTCGTCTTGTAGTTGTAAATCAGTTGGACTTATAATGTTATTCATTTATTATTTACCTATTAATATATTAAATACTAATACCCTTTTCTTTAATAGCATCAACAACAGCCTTAACTCTTCCATGAAATTGGTATCCATTTCTATCAAAAATAACTTTTTCAATTTTATTATTTTTAATCTTGTCAGCAAGCATGTATCCTACTTCAGTACTTTTAATAACTTTGCTCATAGATTTGACTTTTTTCCTTAAATCATTATCCATAGAGGATGATGAGAATAATGTAACATTTTTATTATCATCAAGTAATTGACCATAAATATGCTTGTTAGATTTAAAGATTACTAATCTAGGATACTTACCTAACGTTCCTAATGACTTTTTGGTTCTTAACTTCTTTTTTAAATATTTTTTTCTTTTATCATTTAAAGACATATTAATTTATCCTAATATAAATATTAACTTGCTCCACCAACAACTTTACCAGCTTTTCTCCTTACAATCTCATCTGAATACTTTATCCCTTTTCCTTTGTACGGCTCTGGCTTTCTCATCGATCTAATTTTTGCAGCAAAATCTCCAACGTTTTGCTTATGATATCCTTTAACAACTATAGTAGTTTGATCAGGAGTTGAAACTGTTAGACTATCAGGAATTTGAAAATAGATAGGGTGAGAGAATCCAACATTAATGAGTAACAAATCACCTTTCTTTTCAGCAGTATATCCAACACCTACTAGCAGTAATTTTTTTTCAAATCCAATTGAAACACCAACAACCATATTTTGCAATAAAGATCGATATAAACCATGTAATTCTTTATCTTTTCTATTATCAGAGTTTCTTTTGACTGTTATAATACTATTTTTAACTGATATGTCTATCTTTGAATCATAACTCATATTTAATTGACCTAATTGGCCTTTAACTAAAATAGAGTCTTTAGATACATCAACATCTACGTTTCCTGGTATTGAAATTGGTTGTTTTCCTATATTTGACATTTTTTCTTAACTTTACCATACATGGCAAAGTATTTCTCCTCCAATATTTAAATTTTTTGCTTTTTTATTTGACATAACACCTTTTGAAGTAGAGATAATAGATATTCCCATACCGTTTAAAACTCTGGGTAATTTTTCAACAGATACATATTCTCTACAACCAGGAGTGCTTATTCTTTTAAGTCCCCTAATAACAGGTTTATCATCATAGCTGTATTTCAAGTAAACACGTAAAATACCTTGCTTTTTATCTTCAATTTTAACGTAGTCGCGAATAAAATACTCTTCCTTTAAGATAAATAGTATTCGAATATTTACATTAGAACATTTAACATCTACCCATTTTTTGGAAATGGCACTTGCATTTCGAATTCGTGTTAATAAATCTGCTATTGGATCATTCATACTCATAATTTTATTCCTTTTACCAGCTTGCTTTCTTTAAACCTGGAACTCTACCCTTTGTAGCAAGTTCTCTAAGAGATATCCTTGATAAACCAAACTTTCTATAATAACCTCTTGGTCTTCCAGTTAAATTACATCTATTTCTAATCCTTATAGGATTTGCATCTCTAGGTAGTTTTTCTAATTGCATGTATGCTAATCTCTTTTCTTCAATAGAAGTTTTGGGATTTTTAACGACAGATAACAACTCTTCTCTTTTTATCTTAAATTTTTCAACTAATTTCTGACGTTGAATATTTTTAACAACTTTAGATTTCTTAGCCATTATTTACCTTTTTTCTTAATTTTATACTCATTAATAGGAAATCCAAAACCAACCAATAATTCGTAAGCATGAAAGTCATTATCAGTATTTGTTGTGATAGTAATATTTATACCTCTAATAGTATTTACTTTATCATAATTAATTTCAGAGAAAATAATTTGTTCAGAAATACCGAAGTTATAATTACCTCGACCATCAAAACCTTTAGAGGGAAGACCTCTGAAATCTCTAATTCTTGGTGATGAGATTGAAATAAATCTATCTAGAAATTCATACATTTTTTTACCTCTAAGAGTAACTTTAACTCCAACTGGATCACCAATTCTTAATTTAAAGTTAGAAATTGCTTTTCTTGCTTTAGTGATTACTGGTTTTTGACCTGTAATAATTGTCATTTCATCAATTGCTTTAGCTAAACTATTTTTATTATCTTTTGCATCACCAATTCCCATATTTAAAACAATTTTTTCTATTTTAGGTAATTGCATAACATTTTTAATGTCTAATTTTTCCTTAAGCAAAGGCTTAATACTATCTTTATATAAATCGAATAATCTTGGACTATAATTTTTCATTAATCTATTTTATTACCATTTTTTTTATTAATTCTATAACGCTTACCATCCTTATCAATACCAAATCCAACTTTTACTAATTTTCCTTTATTCATTAAACCAAGATTAGATAAATTTATAGATAATTCTTTTTCTATAATTCCACCTTGAGGATTATCTTGAGTTGGTCTTATATGTTTTTTAGCTTTATTTATTCCTTCAACAATTGCTCTGTTTTTTTCTTTTATAATTTTAACTACTCTACCAGATTCTCCTTTATAAGAGCCGGCTAAAACCATAACTGTATCTTCTCTCTTTATTTTATTCATAATTAAATAACCTCTGGTGCTAAAGATAGAATTTTCATATATTTTTTTTCTCTTAACTCTCTTGCAACAGGTCCAAAGACTCTAGTACCTGCAGGCTCATTTTGATTATCAATAATAACTACTGCATTATCGTCAAATCTAATATAAGAGCCATCTTTTCTTTTAGATTCTTTTCTTACTCTAACGACTACGGCCTTTCTAACAGTGCCTTTTTTTACATTTGAATTAGGAATTGCTTTTTTTACAGTAACAACAATCATATCTCCCAATCTAGCATATCGTTTTCTAGAACCACCTAATACTTTAATACACAGCGCTTGTTTAGCACCCGTATTATCAGCAACATTTAGTCTTGTTTCTTGTTGAATCATATTATATTTTAGCTGCTTTCTTTAAAATTTTTTTTACACGCCATCTTTTAAGTTTACTCAAAGGTTTTGATTCTTCAATTAATACGGTATCACCACACTCACACTTATTGTTTTCATCATGTACATAATACTTTTTAGAAAATTTTACATATTTCTTATATACAGGGTGTGGAAAACTTCTAACAATATTAACAACTACAGTTTTATCCATAGTATTTGATTGAACTAAACCACTTAATTCTTTTCTATTATTATCCATAAATTTATTTTCTTAATCCTAATTCAAATTGTCTTATAAATGTTTTAACTCTAGCAATATCTTTCTTATTCTGATTAATTTTTTTTGGATCTTCTAATTGCTGAAGAGTTTTTTGAAACCTATAATTTAACATAGAATCATTTAGTTCAGTTAATTTTTTATTTAATTCATCCAAAGTTAAATCTTTAATATTTTTCTTTTTTGCCATTTTCTATAATTCTCTTCTAGGTACCATTTTAGTTTTTATTGCAAATTTATGAGAACAAGCCCTAAAAGCTTCTTTAGCCTGATCTTCTGTTAACCCATCTATCTCATATAAAATTCTACCAGGCTTAACAATTGAAACCCACGAGTCTGGCGAACCTTTTCCTTTTCCCATCCTAGTTTCTGCTGGTTTTTTTGTAATAGATTTATTGGGAAATATTCTAATCCATAATCTTCCAATTTTTCTTACTCTACGAGATAAAGAAATTCTACCAGCTTCTATTTGCCTATTAGTTATCCATCCTGGCTCCATAGCTTTCATTCCATATGTTCCATAACATACATAATTACCAGAATTAGACATGCCTCTTAAATTTCCCTTATGAGGTTTTCTGTATTTAATTCTTTTAGGAGATAACATATTATTTTTTTTCCTTATTAATCATTATATATCCAAACTTTTATACCAATAATACCGTATGTTGTATTAGCTTCAACATGCGCATAATCAATCTTTGCTCTTAGAGTATGCAATGGTACTCGACCTTCTTTAAAGGTTTCTTGTCTAGCTATTTCTGCACCATTTAATCTACCAGCAATCCTTACTCTTATTCCGTTTGCGCCCATACTAATTGTACTTTGAATTGATTTTTTTACAGCTCTCCTATAATTAACTTTTTTCTCAATTTGTTGAGAAATATTATCACCAACTAAGCTAGCAACTAAAGCAGGTCTTTTAATCTCGAAAACATTCACAGAAACCTCATGGCCAACGAGTTTGTTTAATTCTTTTTTTAAACTATCTACTTCTGATCCGCTTTTTCCAATTATCAATCCAGGTCTTGCTGTGTTTATAGTTATACTTACTTTAGTTGATGTTCTTGAAATTAGAACTCTTGAAACACTAGCAGTTTTATACTTTTTTTGAATGTATCTTCTTAAAATAATATCTTCTTTTAAACGATCAGCATAATGCTTTTCATCAAACCAAGTAGAATCCCATCCTCTATTAATTCCTAAACGTAAACCTATTGGATTAGCTTTTTGACCCAAAATTAACCTCTCTTATTAATTTTTTCTGATAAAGTTATTGTTAAATGGCTAGTTCTTTTTAAAATCTGAGAAGCCCTACCCATAGCTCTTGGTCTAAATCTTTTCATTACAGGACCTCCATCAACAAAAGCACTTGAAACAACAATTTCATCTTGGTTAAAATCACCTTTATTTTCAAGGTTGGACAAACCGGAGTTAATTGCTTTTAATATAAAATTTGATGCTTTTTTATTACTATTAATTAAGATATTAATAGCACGATTAACTTTAAGTCCTCTAAGTTCATTAAGAACAAAACGAACTTTAGTTGGAGACTGTTTTAAATGTTTAACTTTTACTGTAGTTTCCATAATTATTTCATTTTCCTATCACCAGAATGACCCCTAAAAATCCTAGTTGGAGCAAATTCACCTAATTTATGACCAACCATATTCTCCGTAATAAATACTGGGACAAATTTGTTTCCATTATGTATTGCTAAAGTATGACCAACAAATAACGGAGATACCATTGATCTTCTAGCCCAAGTTTTAATTACCTCTTTTTTATTAGCTGAATTCATTTTATCTAGTTTTTTTTCTAGCTTAAAATCGATATATGGTCCTTTTTTAAGAGATCTAGACATTATTTTTTTCTCCTTGAAACAATATATTTATTTGATATTTTATTTTTCTTTCTAGTTTTATAACCCTTGGCTGGAGTTCCCCATGGCGAAACAGGATGTCTACCACCAGAAGTCTTACCTTCACCACCACCATGAGGATGGTCAACCGGGTTCATTACTACACCTCTGACTTTTGGTCTTCTTCCTAACCATCTTGCTCTGCCAGCTTTACCAATTTTAATATTTTCATGTGTCTTATTACCAACCGTACCTAAGGTAGCTAAACACTGTTCAGATACCATTCTTATTTCACTTGATGGTAACTTTAATGAAACCATTTTATTTTCTTTAGCCATAATTCTTGCATAAGTACCAGCACTTCTTGCCATTTGAGCACCTTTGCCTGGTTTCAATTCAATATTATGAACTAGCATACCATCTGGAATATCTTTTAACAATAGCGCATTACCTGTTTTAAAATCAACTTTACTATCTTTTGAAGATATAATAGTGTCATTAACATTTAAACCATCCGGAGCAATTATATATCTTTTCTCATTATCTTCGTATTGGATTAATGCAATCCTTGAAGATCTATTTGGATCATATTCAATCGAAGTAACTTTACCTGTCATATTAAACTTATTTCTTTTAAAGTCAATAAGCCTGTATCTTCTTTTATGTCCTCCACCTCTTCTTCTAGATGTTATTCGACCAAGATTATTTCTTCCACCAGTTTTCTTAAGAGGTTTTGTTAAGCTTCTTTCGGGACGTTTTTTTGTAATTTCGTCAAATGTAGATATCGACATATATCTTCTACTTGGTGTATCAGGTTTTAATTTTCTAATAGCCATTAAAATTCTCCGTCAACTAAATTCAACTTATCGTCTTTGTGTAAAGTAACAATGGCTTTTTTCCATAAATCTCTATGACCAGAAGTCCTAATTACGTGGCCTCCGCTTTTCACACTAGTATTTTTAAGTTTTCCTTTAAAAACAGATGTACGGACTTTTGTTATCCTTACATCAAATCTTTTTTCAATTGCTTGCTTAATTTGTAATTTATTTGCTTTTGGGTTAACCTTAAAAACATACTTATTGTATTTTTCTGTAATAAGGTTACTTTTTTCTGTTAGCATAGGTGATAATATAATATTTGACATTTCTAATAACATAATTTATTTCATCAAGCTCTTATTCAAAAAATCAACAGAACTCTTATCTATTAATAAAAAATTACTATTCATAACATCGTAAGTTGAAAAGCTTTTTACATTTACTAAATTAACATTTTTAACATTCCTAGAGCTTAAAAATAAATTATTTTCAAAACTATCAGTGATAACCAATGTCTTTATATTTTTAACTTCTAAATTCTCTAAAACTGTTAAAAAATCTTTCGTTTTAATTTTATCCATTGAAAAGTCATTCAATACCTTGTAAGAATCTTTTAAAACTTTAATTGATAATGCACTTTTTCTAGCTAAGATTCTTACCTTTTTATTTAATTTAAGTGAATATGTCCTTGGTTTAGGACCAAAAGCAGAACCACCGTGTACTCTTGCAGGATTTCTTGTTGATCCTACTCTAGCATTACCAGTACCTTTTTGCTTGTAAGGCTTTCTTCCACCACCACTAACTTCAGATCTTGTTTTGGAACTTGATGTTCCTTGTCTCTTAGCAGCTAATTCAGATTTGACAGCAAGATAAATGCAATGCTCGTTTGGCTCAATTTTAAATACTCTATTGTCCATATCTACTTTTGTAGATGTTTTCTTGCCACTTTTATTATAAGTATTTACTTTCATATTATTTCTTTGTTAAATATAAATAATTATTATTTGAACCAGGAAGAGAACCTTTAATAAATATTAAATTATTACTGTAATCTATATTTAGCACCTCTAAATTCTTAACTGTAACTCTTTCATCACCCATTCTTCCTGCCATTTTCATTCCAGGGAAAATTCTTCCAGGATCAGTACCAGCACCAACAGAGCCAGACTTTCTCATAACACTGTTTTTTCCATGCGATGCTCTACCGCCTCCAAAATTGTGCCTTTTCATATGGCCAGCAAAACCTTTACCTATTGACCTACCTGTAACAGTCAAGAAATCACCTACATTGAATTGCTTTAAATTAACTTCATCACCAATACTTGGGATATTATCAAGCTTATGTAATCTAAATTCTTTCAAAACTTTCTTTGGTGTTATCTTAGCTTTACCAAAATGACCCATTAGAGGTTTAGTCAAATGTTTTTCTTTAGCATCAATAAAGCCAAGCTGCACAGAATCATAACCATCATTTTTTTTATTTTTAATTTGTGTCACTGTACACGGGCCAGCCTGAACAACTGTAGCTGGAAAAACATCTCCAGATTCTGTAAACAATTGCGTCATCCCAACTTTTTTACCAATCAAATTTGAAAAAGAAAATTTCAATTCTTCATTATTTTCTTCATCAACAGCATCTTCTTTGGAAGTTTTCTTATCAGATTCTAGATTTTTAATAGGAGCTTCTTCAACTTTCATATCTCCATCTAATGAACTTTCGCCTGATGAATCTTCTTCATGCTCTATTTCATCTTCTAAAAATAAATCTAAATTATATAAA
>CERI01082583.1_pt1 | contig 50475 bp, 41 predicted proteins | sample 350261 | NCBI WGS metagenome assembly CERI01 (sample SAMEA2620979, study PRJEB7988) | marine metagenome | isolation source: saline water (ENVO:00002010), including
TTTTAGTTGACTTATTGCAATTTTTGACTTTAATGATAATCCAAAGATTGAGACATCTAGTTTTGGAAATTTCTGTTCATCAATATTTGATGTATTATTAAAATTATTGACTATATTTTTAATTGCTTCATTGAGGTACCTATCTTTTATGGGCTGAAACTTCCCCGCCCACAAATCATCTATACTTAGATAATCTAATGACAATTCTGCATCTATCAATTGATTTTCTTCTTTAGTATACGCAATTATTGAGCCAGAACCTTTAATTTGTTTTGAATTAATTTTTATATTTTCAATATTAACAACTCCATCTTTAAGAAATAAATTAGATGATATTTGCACATCCTCTGTATTGTTAATATTTCTGAAAATTAAATCTTTTTGAGAAAAATATTTATCTAATAATAACTTTAGATTTGTTACAGAAAAATTAATTTTACCATCAAAATTGGATTTGGTTAGGCTTAAACCTTTTGTATCAAAGAAGCTTCCCGATATATCGCCTTGTAAAATTGGAGAATTAATAATTAATTTAGAAATATCGTCAGATTTTGTAGAAATATCTAAGTCAAAAATTGTTGGCACATCATCTGAAAAAAAAGACCCATCGGCGTAAACCTTTCCTTCCGCAAGGTCTGCATCTATTTTAATAAACAAGTCTGTATATTTAGAATAAATATTGCCACTAATATCTAAAATCGACAATATAGAATTTTTTACTATTATGTTACTAATATTTTTTAATTCGAACATGTTATTTTCTGACTTGTTAAAATTAAAAATCTTATTTGCAATAAAATCTTCATTGATTATCGGAATAAACTCTAGTTTTCTTTCCTCCTTTTTGTTTGCACTATTATAAGATATTACATAATTGGCATTGAATTTATTAAGAACTATTTTACTAATTTTTAACGAACCAAATAGAGAAGATATTTTTGGAATTATGTGAATGGAGTCAAAATTAATATTTATGTGACCATCTTCCAATGGAAAATTATTTATAGTTACATTTTTTATGATTATTTTTGGTCTAGGTAAAAAAGATATATTAATATCAGATTCTATATTAATATTTGTCTGGAATTTTGATGTTAATTTATTCTTAAGGGAAATCTGAACTGACTTTGACTCAATTAAAGAAGGTAAGATAATTAAAATCCCTATTATTATTGACAACAGTAATACAATTATTTTAGGTAAAATCTTCATTTTTATTATATCTTATTATTTTTATCTTATAATAATGTCGTACTTTGTGTTATTTTTTATTTTTTTGGAGATAGAAATGGAGTAACTACCTACAGCTTGTTGTATGATTGTTTTAATATTTGATTCTAATCTTTGAATATCATTGTTCCAGCACCACTTTCAGTAAACACTTCCATTAATAAAATATGGTCTCGTGAACCATTTAAAATATGAACATACTCAACAGAGTTATCTAGAGCCTCTATGCATGTTCTTACTTTTGGTATCATGCCTTTGTTGATTATACCATCTCTGATTAACTCTTCAGCAACACCTGTGGTTAAATGGCTTACCAATTCACCATTTGGTAGTTTAATACCATCTACATCACTTAAAATAACTAATTTGGTAGCCGATAAAGTACTGGCAATAGCACCGGCCACAGTATCAGCATTAATATTATAGGTGTTACCCTCCTCGTCAACTCCAATAGGAGCTATTACTGGAATTATATCCGAATTATCAAAAAACTCTAAAATATCTGTATTAATATATTCTGGCTCTCCAACATACCCTAAATTAAGAATCTTATCAATATTTGAATCGCTATTTTTTTCCACTTTCACTAGCTTTTTTACCTTAATAAGGTTACCATCTTTACCAGAAATTCCAAATGCCAAACCACCTACAGAATTAATGTGGCTAGCAATCATTTTATTAATAGATCCAGAAAGAACCATTTCAACAATTTCAACTGCGTCTTTACATGTTACACGCAAGCCATCAACAAACCTGGTTTCAACCTTTAATTTCTTTAACATCTCTCCTATTTGTGGACCACCCCCATGAACTATTATAATGTTAATTCCTGATTTTTTAAGCAATACCACATCTTCTGCAAATTTTTTAATATTAGCATCGCTGGCCATGGCAGCACCCCCAATTTTAATGACAAAAGTTTGATCAGCAAATTTTTTTAAAAATGGTAGAGCCTGACATAATATTTCAGCTCTAGACAGCCAACCTGACTCACTTTCTATTTGTTGTAATGTTAAATTGTATCCTAAATTATTTTTCTCTTTCATTCTTAACGGTTGTAATGTCAAAATTTATCTTAAACTAATCATAATATTATTGGGAATATTTTAGAAATAGCAATAATTCTTTTAATAAAACCGCTACTTAACCGGGGTATTTTGGTTTTGAGATAAAAGCTTCATACACTAATCATTTTTTCTAGCTGCACAACACCCTAGCTAAAAAATGAAAAAAATTTAATGAGCTCTTTTTTGTTCTAAAATATATTTTTTTATCTTTCTGACTGCGTTTGACTCAATCTGCCTTACCCTTTCACGGGATATTTGATAAATATCACTTAATTTATCAAGTGTAACAGCCTTATCGCTTAAATTCCTCTTAATAAAAATTTCTTTTTCTCTATCATTTAGTAAATTAATAGATGATTTAATCAATGCTAACTTTCTAGATGATTCCTGATTATTAATTGCCAAATCTTCTGGCAAGGGATCTGAAGACTCTATGTAATTTATAGACTCTACACCGCCATCTGGCGTAGTATTGTTAAGAGAGGTGTCGTTATCATAGAGACGGCTATTCATTTCCACAACGTCATTTTCTGATACGCTAAGATTATTAGCTATATATTTAATACTAGTATCTGATATAGTGTCGTTATTTTCTATTTGTAGTAACTTTTTAATTTTATGAAGATTAAAAAACAATTTTTTTTGAGCAAGGTTGGTGCCTATTTTTACTAGAGACCAAGACCTTAAAATATAATCTTGTATATAGGCTTTAATCCACAAAGAAGCATAAGTTGAAAATCTAAAACCTTTAATGGGATCAAATTTTTTGACAGCTTGCATTAGGCCAAGATTGCCTTCCGAAACCAAGTCAGACAAAGCCAATCCATATTTCTTAAATCCAAACGCCATTTTTGCAACCAACCTTAAATGACTTTGGATTAGTATTTTAGCAGACTCCCTGTCATTGTTTTGACAAACCTTGGTAGCAAGATCATATTCTTCTTCTTTTTCGAGGAGGGGGAATTTCTGTATTTCTTGTAGATATCTTTTAAAATTCAGCTCAAAGTTATTTGATAACCGATTTGAAGATAATATTAATTCACTCATGATTAAAGATAAACTTACTTCCTATAATATAACTTTCACCTGGTCACTTACGCCGACTGACCTTACCATATTATAAGATAAGTCTTGTAAGATTTCAAGAATATTATTATACAGCATACTAACTTGGAAGTGACTTTTGTTTTTACAACTGCTAATAGCAATTTATTTTTATTATTACTATTGGCGGTTGTGGCAACTTAAAATAATATTAATATTATAATTATTAGATCTAATTAAATATACCACATAATAACCACTTAAAACAGCGCGCAATTAAAGCCCAATACCACTTTGATTTAGCCAAATCTTTAAAGCAGGGAGACAGCACAGTAGCATTTCCTAGCTTTAAAGTATTTGCGCTGTAAAATAGTTTCAAGTAAGCTTATTTGAGTTAGACTATTTATGAAAAAATCTACTTTAAGATTACAAAATGCTATGACTATCAACGCCCAAATAGATTTAAAAAAAGAAGTAGTTACTTGAAAAAACACTTTGTATTTATTAATTTTACCTAAAATTTTTAAATAAATTACACTTGTTATCAAGAATAAGGTAAAAACCTCTAAGATAATTATCGTTAGGCATCTCATGTTCCATACATTCACCCACCTACAAACCTAGCAAAAAAGTGAGAGGAGACTGACGAAAAGGTTATGATTAAACTATCAGCAATAAGCAGAATTATTGTTATATTTAATAATTTTCTTTAATTTATTTTATTTTGTTTTGCAGTAGGCATAATACAACATTTTTAGTTTTCTATCTTAAAATATTTTCCAAATTTAAGCCGCTAATGGTTAGGCGGAAGTTCTAAATAAAAATATATCGCCATCTTGTACAACATAGTCTTTACCTTCAATACGCATCTTGCCAGCATCCTTTGCTCCTTGTTCGCCATTTTTTGATATATAATCCCCATAGCAAACCGCCTCCGCTCTAATAAAATGTTTCTCAAAATCACTGTGTATTACTCCTGCAGCCTTAGGAGCTAAAAATCCATTTTTTAATTGCCAAGCATGACATTCTTTGGGGCCGACAGTAAAAAAGGTAATTAGATCTAATAATTTATAACTAGATTTAATAATTTGTGATAGGCCAGTTTCTTTTAAGCCCATAGACTCCAAAAACTCCACCCTTTCTGATTCATCTTCTAAAGTGGAAATTTCTTGCTCTAAATTAGCTGAAATTAGCAAAGTTGGAATATTTTGCTTTGCGCTATAGTCACTAACCAAATTTGAATAATCGTTACCCTTAGAAGCATCATCTTCTGATAAATTACAAACATATAATTGTGGTTTACTGGTAATTAATCCTAAATTTTTAAACACCTTCTTTTCTTCATGTTCGATTTTTGCTAAATTTGCTGGTTTACTTTCTGCAAGAATAGGAATTACTCTTTTAATAAGATCAATTTGAGTTAACAACTCCTTATCTTTGCTATTTTTGGCTTTTTTTTCTAAATTTGGCAGCCTTTTCTCTAATGACTCAAGATCAGATAAAATTAATTCTAGCTGTATTAATTCTAGGTCACGAATTGGGTCAACATTTCCTTCAACATGAACAATGTCATCGTCTTCAAAACAACGCACCACATTAATAATGGCATCAACCTCCCTGATGTGAGATAAAAATTGGTTACCTAACCCCTCTCCCTTACTAGCATCCTTTACCAAACCGGCAATATCAACAAATTCGATTTGAATGGGAATGATTTTCTCAGAAGATGCAATTTTAGCCAATTTTTGCAAACGACAATCTGGCACAGCAACCTTACTGACATTTGGCTCAATAGTACAAAATGGATAATTAGCAGACTCTGCTTTTGAAGTGCCGGTAATTGCATTAAAAAGAGTTGATTTACCAACATTTGGCAATCCAACAATTCCACATTTAAAAGACATAGATATTTATTTTATTTATTAATATTTTTAAAGTATTATAAACTTCCAAAAGAAGCAAATTTTATTAGACACTTTAGATAATCATTGAAAAAAATATCATACAAAATACAGCATCTCTTTTTCGAGGAAGAAAACAACGCTCTTTTTTTACCAATATTTTTTGCTATTGGCATTCTTTTTGCATTAAAAATTGATTTTCTTGGCGGCTATTTTTACCCAACTGTCCTTTTTTTGCTTATTTTTACCTCTATTTTTATTTATCAAGATAATTTTGCCCTAAAAACTGCCCTAATTTTAGGATTTTTCTTTTTTTTTGGATTTTTATGGATAAAATTTTATTCCGAAAAAGTTATTAGATCTCCACAAATCAAATATGCAATTTATACTAATATTAATGGAAAAATAGCAGCTATTAAAAATTATTATGATCAAAATGAGGAAATTGTCTCACAAAAAATAACCTTAGAAGATTTATCTTTTTCCAGGCCAGAATATAAAAAGAAAAAACCAAAAAAACTAACCAAAAGATATTTTAACAGCAACTTTTTGGGTGAATCAAAATTTTTAGATAAAAATACCTATTATGATCATAAAAAATATCATGATTTTGATGATCATAATTTTAAAATTCCAAAAAAAATTATTATTAACAATAGGATTTCACCAAAAAGTCTTGAAGTTGGAGATTTGATTCAAACAACATCCTTTCTTGAGCCAAATCCTAAAAATAAAATTTTTGATAATTTTAATTATGAAAGAATGTTGTTTTTTGACCAAATCGCAGCAATTGGCTATGCTACAAAAGAGATAAAGATTATTAAAAAAGGCAAAAAAAATAATTTTGAAGCTAAAATTTTGGATTTTAGGCAAAAAATTGCCCAAAAAATAGCAAACATCTTGCCAAAAGATCAATCTAGCATAGTAAACGCTCTATTTTTAGGTTTTCGTGATGAAATTTCCACTGAAAGTCTAGAAAATATTAGAAATTCTGGATTGATGCATCTTTTAGCAATTTCTGGCCTTCACATTGGTTTAGCGGCAGGCTTTTTCTTCTTTCTAATTAGATTTTTATTGTCGCATAGTCATTTTTTAACTTTGCATTATGATATTAAAAAAATTGCTGCGGTTTTGGCAATTTTTACTTCTCTAGGATATTTATTATTAACTGGTATGCCAATTTCAGCCATTCGAGCTTTTTTTATGGTGTTTATGGTATTTTTGGTTATTTTGATTGATAAAAAAATTAACCTTTTTCGTTCAATTGCATTAGCATTTTTTATCATTTTACTATTTAACCCTGCTAATATTTTAGAAATTGGCTTTGCGCTATCCTTTATGGCAGTTTTTTCTATCATTTCCTGCTGTGATTTGTTAAAAAAAAAGGAGGACACCTTACCTAGAAGTTTTTTAGAAAAAGTATTTTTTTACTTTTTGGCAATTATTTTTACCTCCCTTGTTGTACAGATTTTTACCGCTATTTTTATCATTTATCATTTTAACCATTATCAAATCTATGGTATTTTAACCAACTTGATAGCAATTCCTTTGGTTAGTTTTATAATTTTACCCCTTACTTTTATTTCCTTTTTTATGATGGGTGTTGGTCTAGAATTTTTACCATTAGAAATATTAGGATATTTTATAGAAAAATTATTGAATTTATCAGAATTTGTGGCTAATTTACCAAATTCTAATTTTAGCATTAAGAACATTCCTGACACTTCTTTTTTGCTGATTGTTTTTGGTCAAATTTTGCTTTGCATTTGGCATAGCAAATTAAGATTTATAGGTTTCTTACCAATTTTAATTGGAGTTTCAATTATTTTTTTTACAACACATCCCATATTCTTGATTAACAAGAATGTCAGTTTTTTTGCTATTTTTAAGGATAATAAATTAATTTTATCTAGCGATCGTTCATTTGAAGCTAAAAATTTAGCTAAAAAATTTGGTAAGGAAGAATATTTTTTAATTAAAGAGCGATTTGACAAAGATAATTTTTGTCAGAAAGATTTTTGTCGAGTTAAAATTAATCAAAAAGATATTTTAATTATAAAACAGAGGTTGGAAAAGAATTTTATTTGTAATTTTGAAGGTAGTATGGTAATAAATTTAAATAAAAAATATCTTTTACCAATATGCAAGGGGTTGGAGATGATTAATTATAAAGATCTTCGTGGAAAAGGAATAATAATAAAATAAATGAACAAAAAAATATTACCAAAAGCGATAATTTTTGACTGGGATAACACATTAACCAACACTTGGCCATTAATTAATTACTCCATGAATAAAATGCTAAGAGAGATGGGCCATCAAGAATGGAGTGATGAGGAAATAAAATCCAGAACACACCTTTCAATGCGTGATTATTTTCCACAACTTTTTGGTGATAAGTGGCAAGAGGCAGGGAAAATTTACGTAAATGCTTATCACGAAAAAAATCTTGAAAAATTAGAATTTTTACCAAGAGCTTTGGAGCTTTTAGATTTGCTTAATGCAAAAAATATCCAACTGTTTGTCATTAGCAACAAAAGAGGAAAAACCTTACGAGAAGAGGCGGAAAATTTTGCTGTAACAGATAAATTTGTTAGAATTATTGGTTCACACGATGCTACGGAAGATAAACCTTCAACAAAAGTAGTAGATTTTACCCTTGATGGCACAAATTTAGACCCCAAAGATGACTTAATCTGGTTTATAGGCGATTCTGAAGTTGACCTGCAATGCGCTATTAATAGCACCTGCGTACCCGTTTTATTTGGGCAAGAGCAAAATATTAGTAAGAAATTAAAAGAAAAATCATTGCATTTTAAGAATCATGAGAAGTTAATTGCATATATTAATAATTTTTGATACAATAAGCTTAAATTATTTTTTTAAGATCTAACCATCTTTGGTGTGTTTAATTTTACAAATATCCATGCCGCCAAAATCAATAAACGAGCAAAAAACCTCACTATGGCATATTTTATAATAAAAATTATAGATACATTATCTTTTTTTATATTAAAACCTACGTGCCTAAAAAAAAGATTTTGTCAAACTACAGACCAAAATCAATGTAACTTAATTGAAGAAAGTCAACTGGCAAACCTAAAAGAATTATCACAAAGAATAGAATAATAAATTATTATGACTAATTTTTCATTTTCACTAAAAGCAAAATCGGGTAAAGCAAGAAGAGGTGAACTAAAGACCAAACATGGTGCCATTCAAACTCCCGCTTTTATGCCAGTTGGCACTTCTGCTACCGTTAAAGCTATGCATTTGGAAGATGTTGAGAAAGCTGGATCGGAAATTATTCTTGGCAATACCTACCATCTAATGCTCCGACCTGGTGAGGATGTGATTGAAAAAATAGGTGGTTTGCATAAGTTTATGAATTGGACCAGACCCATTTTGACGGACTCTGGGGGGTTTCAGGTCATGTCCCTATCTAAAATTCGTAAAATTACTGAAAAAGGTGTTGAGTTTTCTTCTCATATCGACGGCAAGAAGATTTTACTTACCCCAGAATACTCAATGGAAATTCAAAGAAAGTTAGGATCAGATATTACTATGATTTTTGATGAGTGTATTTCTTTTCCTAATTCTAAGGAAAATGTTGAAAAATCTATGCAACTATCTTTAAGGTGGGCCCAAAGATCAAAAGACGCTTTTGTTAAGAGGGCTGGTTATGGTTTGTTTGGTATTGTTCAGGGTGGTATTTTTGCAGATCTGAGAGAAGAATCTGCAAAAAAATTAATTGAAATTAATTTTGATGGCTATGCCATTGGTGGATTAGCTGTTGGTGAGGGACAAGAATTAATGTTACAAACCTTAGACTCAACAACGCCACATTTACCGGAAGATAAACCAAGATATTTGATGGGAGTTGGCAAGCCGGATGACATTAGAGAGGCAGTAAAAAGAGGTGTCGATATGTTTGATTGCGTTATTCCAACTAGATCAGGCCGCAATGGTCAAGCTTTTACCAGCGAAGGTGTAATCAACATTAAAAATGCCAAATATATTGCTGACAAAACTCCGCTTGATTCAAATTGCAATTGTAGGGTTTGTCAGAACTTCTCGCGCTCATACCTAAATCATCTTGTTAAATCTAACGAAATTTTAGGTGCCATGTTAATGAGTGAGCATAATATTTATTTTTATCAAGCTATGATGAGGAGAATCCGCAAAGAAATAGAAGAAGGTATATTTTAAAAGACAAAGCTTGCCTTATTAAAAAAAATTGCAAATTTTTATTTCTATATTTGTTGTTTTTTTTCTAACTTCTTAGTCCAACTATACCAAGCTTTATTTAGTTAATTATATTAAATGCTAGACTTTTTTAGTTGACTATTTGCAGGCCAATTTAGTACAATTGGGTTTGTATTATAATTTATTTTTTAAGCTTATGTCAGAGAAGATTTCAAAAAAAACAGAAAAGAAGAAGGGTTCATTTAAAGTAAAAATTGACGAATCTAGAAATGATAAATTAACTGACTTTGGTAAAGCCGTATTAGAAGATAGATATCTTTTGCCTAACGAAAGCTACCAAGAATTATTTGCCAGAGTTGCCGGCTACTATGCCGATTCTCAAGCCCACGCTGATAGGCTGTATAACTATATATCTAATCTTTGGTTTATGCCAGCAACCCCTATTTTAAGTAATGGAGGAACCGATCGTGGCTTACCTATATCATGCTTTTTAAATGAATGTGAAGACTCCTTAAGAGGAATTACTGAACTTTGGAATGAGAATGTTTGGTTAGCATCGAAGGGTGGTGGAATTGGTAGTTACTGGGGCAATGTACGCTCAATTGGTGAAACTGTCAGAGGTAACGGAAAAACTTCTGGAATCGTTCCTTTTATTAAAGTTATGGATTCACAAACTTTAGCTATCTCTCAGGGTAGCTTAAGGCGCGGTAGTGCTGCAGTTTATTTACCTATCTCTCATCCTGAAATTGAAGAATTTATTGACATTCGCCGTCCAACTGGTGGCGACAGCAACAGAAGATCTTTAAATTTACACCATGGCGTTGCCATTACTGATGAATTTATGAAGGCTGTTAAAAATAACAAAGACTTTGCTCTTAGAAGTCCACATGATAAAAAAACAATTGAAAAGGTTAACGCTAGGGATCTTTGGATTAAATTAATTACAGCAAGAATTGAAACTGGTGAGCCTTATTTGCTATTTATTGACACAGTTAACAAGTCCAGACCCAAACATCAGAAGAAGCTTGGCTTAAAAGTTAAAACCTCTAACTTATGCTCAGAAATTACTTTGCCAACCGGCCTTGATCACCTAGACAAGTTTAGAACCGCTGTTTGTTGCTTATCTTCTCTTAATTTAGAAACTTATGATGAGTGGAAAGGAGATGAGCAGCTCATAGCAGATGTTGTGAGGTTTATTGATAATGTTTTACAAGATTTTATTAATACGGCACCAAAATCAATGGCTAGAGCAGCTTATTCTGCAACTCGAGAAAGATCAATTGGTCTTGGCGTTATGGGTTTAAACTCATTTTTACAAAGTAAAAATGTACCTATTGAATCTGCAATGGCTAAGGTTTGGAACAAAAAAATCTTTCAGCATATTAAATCTCAAGCAAGCTCTGCATCAAAAACTTTAGCAGAAGAAAAAGGCCCGTGTCCAGACGCTAAAGATGCTGGCATGAGTGAAAGATTTTCAAATATAATGGCAATTGCACCAACCGCATCTATTTCTATTATTGCTGCCAATGCATCTCCTGGAATTGAGCCATATGCCGCTAACAGCTTTACACAAAAAACCCTAACAGGCTCATTTAATGTTAAGAACAAAAATCTGGTTAAACTACTCAAAGAAAAAGGTAAAAACACTGAAGAAATTTGGTCTTCCATCACAACCAACGAAGGATCTGTGCAGCATTTGGACTTTTTAGATGATCATGAAAAAACAGTATTTAAAACCGCTCAGGAAATTGATCAATTTTGGTTAGTTGATTTGGCTGCTGATCGCTCTGAATATATCTGTCAGGCTCAGAGTTTAAATTTATTCTTTCCTGGAGATGTTTCTAAAAAATATCTTCACGATGTTCATTTTAGAGCTTGGGAAAGAGGAGTTAAAAGCCTATATTACTGTAGATCAACTTCTGTCCAAAGGGCTGACAAGGTTTCAACAAAAGTCAAAAGAAATACAGGCAACGATGGCGCTGAAGCTGCAAATGATGCCAACAAATATGACGAGTGTCTTGCTTGCCAATAAATAGTGAATAAAATTTAGGAAATTTTGTTGTTATGTAAAAATATTTTAAACCTTACTCTTCTAAATTAATGTAAGCTTGAACTACAAATTGAGTCAAAATATCTAATATCTCACTAAAATTATATAATTTATAACTTTACCAGCTATTTTGTCTAATTAGCAAAGAACCTGCCTAGATTAACTTATGAAAATAAAACTTTGTGGTTTTACAGACCAAGAATCGATTAATTTTACTTTAAAATACCAACCCGATTTTATGGGTTTTATATTTTATCCTCCCTCCAAGAGGAACACCACCCTAGGTAAGGCAAAAAAATTCTCTCAAATTAACTTTGGTAAAACTAAAAAAATAGCGGTAATTGTTGACGCTAAAGATGACAAGATTGTCAAAATAATTGAAAATTTAAAACCTGATTTTCTACAGCTACATGGGCAAGAAGATGCAACAAGATGTCAAGATATAAAAAATAAATTTAATTTGCCTATTATTAAATCTATTGCCATTTCTAACGACTCTAATAAAAAAGAAATTCAAAGCTACATTGATCAATATCAAAAGATAGCTAATTTTTTACTTTTTGATGCTCAAACTAGTGAAAAGGGTGGCTCTGGATTAAGTTTTGATTGGAAAATATTACAAAGCCTGAACTTAAAAGAAAATTATTTTCTCTCTGGCGGACTTAATATTGATAATTTTTTAAAAGCTGCTGAAATTTCTGGTAGCAACCTTTTTGATTTATCTTCTGGAATTGAAGAAAGCAAGGGTATAAAATCGTTAAACAAGATTAGAAATTTAATGATTTTTTTTAATGAGTTTAAACAAACCTAGTCACTTAGGACACAGATCCAGAATGAGGGAAAAGTTCTTGAGTAATAGCAAGTCTTTATTGGATTACGAAATTCTGGAAATGCTACTATTTTCTTCTAGCTCTCGTAAAGATACCAAACTAATTGCCAAAACATTATTAATAAAATTTGGCAGCATCTCCAACATTATAAATGCTGACGATAACTTACTAAAAGAATGTTCTAATGTTACTGATTCGGTGCTAGTCAGTATTAAGTTAATAAAGGAAGTTATTATTAGAGAGTCTAAAGACAAAGTAACAAAAGTAAATGTCATTGATAATTGGCAAGAAATGTTAAAATATTGTCAGAACAACATTGCTAATTTAAAAAATGAAAAAATGCATATTTTATTTTTAGACAAGCAATATAAATTGATTTCTGATCGAGTTTACGGTGGATACGAATCTATAGACAATATTATTATCAATAAAAACAATATAATTAAAGATGCATTAAATTTGTCTTGCTCATATGTTATTTTATGCCACAATCACCCGTCTGACAATCCCAAGCCATCTAGAAAAGATATTAGCAACACAAAAAAGATTAAAGATTATTTAGAAAATATTGCAATCAAAATGTTAGATCATATAATTGTAACAAAAAGTGGCAGATATTATAGTTTTCAAGAAGATAGTATGTTATGAATAAAAAAAAAGTAAGAATAGCGATAATAATTTCAGGATTTGGCTCAAATATGGAGTCATTAATTAATTATAGCCTAAAAAAAGAGTCTAATTATGAAGTGGCATTAGTTGTATCAAACAACCCTACTGCCTTAGGAATAAAAAAAGCCCAGAATAAAGATATTAAAAATATTATTATTAATCACAAAGACTATTCTTCTAGAAAAGAGTTTGAAGAAGAAGTTGATAGAGAAATTGAAACAGAAGGTTGCCAAATAATCTGTCTGGCTGGGTTTACAAGAGTTCTTACCAAGCACTTTACTGATAAATGGGTAAATAAATTAATAAACATACACCCCTCTTTGCTACCAAAACACAAGGGGATGGACGCCATAAAACAAGCATTTGACTCTGGAGATAGCAAATCTGGATGTACAGTGCATTATGTTAATGAAAATATCGATGCTGGCGAAATTATATCTCAACAAAGCGTTGATATTAATAAAAAAGACACTTTATCTGATGTAAGGGAAAAAGTTTCTGAGCAAGAATTAAAAATACTCCCTCTAGCTATAGACAAAATTGCAAAAGAAATAAGAAATGCATAATTTTTCTTTAAAAATTATAACATTAACAGCCATTTTTATATATGGATTTGATTCATACGCTTCAAGGCTTAAGGAAAGGGATTACTTTGCCTCTCTTAGATCATCTAAAAGCAATATAAGATTTGGTCCAGGAATGAATTATGATGTAAAATATATATTAAAACTTAAATTAATGCCAATCAAAGTAACTGCAGAATATGACAATTGGTTAGAAATTAAGGATTTTGAGGGCGAAGAAGGTTGGGTCAATAAAAGCCTTATTACAAAAAGAAAAACATCAATTGTTGTTACTAATAAAAAATTTATTACCGTACATAAATCAGATTTCTCTAAATCAAAAACCGTTGTTAGACTTGAAAATAATGTTATTTTAGATGTTGTAAAATGTACTCAAGATTGGTGCTACATTAAGGTAGAAGGTAAAAAAGGTTGGGTAAAAAAATCTAACATATGGGGGTGGAAAGGTAAATAATTATTTTTTAATGAATATAGGAAAATCAATATCAAATTATAAATGGGTAGAAAACAAATCTGACCCTAGGAAGTCAGAATTTATAAGACAAAAATACAATTTATCTCCCTCTGTAAGTAAAATACTATCTGGCAAAAATATAGAAATAGATGAAATACCGCATTTTTTAGAACCAACCATCAAATACAACCTTCCTAACCCATTTGATTTATTGGATATGGGCGTAGCTTGTGAAAAACTAACCTCTTCCATTAAAGAAAAAAAGAAAATTACTGTTTTTGGAGATTATGATGTTGATGGCGCTACATCGTCTGCCCTTTTAAAAAGGTTTTTTGGCATGATTGGTGTTGAGATCGATATTTATATCCCTGATCGAATATTAGAAGGTTACGGCCCAAACAAGGATGCTTTATTAAAACTAAAAGAGTCTGGCACTGATTTAGTTATCACCGTAGATTGCGGCACGTTGGCCTTTGAGCCATTTGAAGAGGCAGCAAAGTCTGGACTTGATATTATTGTTATTGACCACCATATTGGTGCTACGGAAAATCCCAAAGCCTTAGCCATCATAAACCCCAACCGCCTCGATGAAAAGTTTCCTCATAAAAATATCGCAGCAGTTGCTGTTTGTTTTTTATTGATTGTGGGTCTTAATAAAAAATTAAGAGAGGAGGGGTTTTATAAAAAAAATAATCTTAAAGAACCAAACTTAATGTCCTTGTTAGACTTGGTGGCCCTTGGAACTGTTTGTGATGTTATGCCACTTACTGGAATTAATCGCGCCTTTGTGACCCAAGGTCTTAAAGTCATGAAACAAAGAAACAATGTAGGCCTAAAAGAGCTGTCTGATATGGCAGCTATTGATCAAGAAATCAGCGCTTATCATCTTGGTTTTGTGCTGGGACCTAGAATTAATGCTGGAGGTAGGGTTGGAAAGTCAGATTTAGGAGCTCAGCTGCTTTCTACCAATAATGAATTTAAAGCTAAGGAGTTAGCAAAAAGTTTAGATAATTTTAATAAATCTCGCAAAGATATTGAAAATAGAATACTGTTAGAAGTTGACGAACAAATAAAAAAGGGTAAATTATATAAAGATTCTGTGATTGTTGCTTACAGCAAAGATTGGCATCAAGGTGTCATTGGTATTACCGCTTCTCGAATTAAAGAAAAATACAATAAACCAACAGCTATTCTGTCAATTGACGAAAATAATGTTGGCAAAGCCTCATGTAGATCTATTGAAAATGTTGATTTTGGCTCAGCAGTTCTTAAAGCAAAGTTAAATAATATTTTAATAGAGGGTGGCGGTCACAAAATGGCTGCTGGATTTTCTATAAATATGGAAAAAATTACTGAATTAAAAGAGTTTTTTAAATCAGAGTTACAAGAAACTGTTGAAAAACACTCCAGAGAAAGAGTTTTTTATTATGATGACATTTTAGATATAAATAGCGCTAATATTAAACTAGTAGAAAAATTAAAATCCTTAGAGCCTTTTGGCAGCGGTAATAAAAAACCCAGATTTGTCATTAAAGATTTGAACATTATAAAAGCTAATTTAATTGGGGCCAATAAAAACCACATAAAATGCCTATTTTCTGCTAAAAATATAACAGGATTTGCTGGTAATTTGTCGGCCATTGTTTTTAATATTGAGGAAAGTAAACTGGCAGAAGTTTTGCTCACTAAAAACAAAGGTAAGAAATTATCCATTGTTGGCACATTGGATATTAACAGCTGGATGGGTCTTGATAATTTACAAATTATAATTGAAGATTTATTAATTTAAAATTGTTTAAAATGCATGTTCCACGTGGAACATTTTATTAAAAAATAATATTATGAGTCCAAAAATTACTTATAAACAACATTATATCGAACAAAGCCAATCAGCTAATTTTTTAAAAGCCTGTGTTTTTGGTATAAGTAAAGCACTTATTGCCCACACCCCACCAATCACTGAATCCCTTTTTAATTTGTTGTGGTGTGCAAAAATAAGGGGTAAATTATTATTTTGCTTTTCTAGATTTATAACTTCTTTTTCCTTGATTGTAAGAAAAAACAGTAATGATAAAGCAGAAGCTGCCACTAAAAATGCCCTTGCACAATGTAGATTTGTTACAAAAAAAATTAACTTCCAAACAATAGCAGAAATACTTTATTTTGTTATAGATCGATTGGTTGATAGACTAAGAAGGATTATAAAAAATATCCATGGAGTGTGTAAAGTTAGTGCTGATGATTTTTACAGATATCATCCTCAGTTGAACCTGACTTTTTAGAATATATTACTACTTTACGGCACGCAACAAAGCATCTGTAGCTAAACTGGATAAAGCATTGTCCTCCGAAGACAAAGATTGTAGGTTCAAATCCTATCAGATGCACCAAGCTTTATAACAATTGTTCCATGTGGAACATTTTTAATAATTATGAACAATATTTTCGATTTAAATTCTCCCTTTCAGCCAGCAGGAGATCAACCAAAAGCTATAAAATCTCTAATTAAAGGACTTGAAGAAAGGAAAAAAGACCAGGTATTGCTTGGCGTAACTGGATCAGGAAAGACATATACTATGGCTAATGTCATAAAGAAAACTGGTCGTCCCGCCTTAATCATGGCTCACAATAAAACCTTAGCTGCACAAATTTATGGCGAAATGAAAGAATTTTTTCCTAATAATACTATAGGTTATTTTGTTTCCTATTATGATTATTATCAACCAGAATCCTACATCCCCAAAACTGATACCTTTATTGAAAAAGACTCTTCTATTAACGAACAAATTGATCGCTTGAGGCATTTTAGTACTAGAGCTTTGTTTGAAAAAAAAGATGTTATTGTTGTTTCTTCAGTCTCGTGTATTTATGGCATTGGGTCATCGGAGTTCTATTCCAAAATGAAGCTAAATTTAGATGTTGGTCAAGAAATTAACCGCCAAGAAATACTAAATCAATTAGCTATATTACAATATAATCGTAATGATATTGATTTTTCCCGAGGTAGCTTTAGGGTACAAGGAGATGTAATTGATATATTTCCCTCACATTTAGACGAGTCTGCCTGGAAAATATCTATGTTTGGTGATGAAATTGAAGAATTGACTGAATTTGACCCACTGACAGGTCAGGTTTACCAATGTCTAAAAGGAATTTCTATATATCCTAGTTCACATTATATTACACCAAAGGAAGCTGTAATTGAAGCCATTAAAAATATTAAAGCTGATTTAAAAATTAGAATTGATGAGTTTATATCACAAAACAGACTATTGGAGGCCCAAAGAATAGAGCAAAGAACTAATTACGACATGGAAATAATGCTAGAAACCGGCACCTGTAAAGGAATAGAAAATTATTCACGTTATTTAACTGGACGTAAAGCTGGCACAAATCCACCGACATTGTTTGAATATCTGCCAAAAGATGCGTTGTTATTTTTAGACGAGTCTCATGTTTCTGTACCTCAAATTGGAGCAATGTATAAGGGCGATTTTTCACGAAAAGGCAATTTAGTTGAACATGGCTTTAGATTACCGAGCGCTAAAGATAATCGTCCTTTAAAATTTGAAGAGTGGGAAAGTATAAGACCTCAAACTATTTATATTTCAGCTACTCCTGGTAAATATGAAATTGAAAAAACATCTGGAGAGGTAGTGGAGCAGCTGATTAGGCCAACAGGCTTAACCGACCCTGAATATGAAATAAGACCAGCCACAGGTCAAATAGATGACTTATTGGGAGAAGTGCAAAAAACTATAAAAAAAGGTTTTAGGGTTTTGGTTACAACTTTAACTAAAAAAATGGCAGAGGACTTAAATGATTATTTAACTGAAATCTCTATCAAGACATCTTATATTCACTCAGAGGTTGAAACCCTAGAGCGAATTGAGATTATTAATAATCTTAGAAAGGGTATTTTTGATGTTTTAATTGGAGTTAATTTACTTAGAGAGGGTTTAGACATACCAGAGTGTGCATTAGTTGCAATTTTAGATGCTGATAAGGAAGGTTTTCTAAGAAACGAAACCTCCTTAATTCAGACGATAGGTAGAGCAGCTAGGAATAAAGAAAGTAAGGTAATTTTATATGCCGACAAAATTACTAACTCTATTAAAAAAGCCACAGCAGAAACAGATAGGAGAAGAAAAATACAACAAGACCATAATAAAAAATACAATATTACACCCAAAACCACCAAGAAATCTTTTTCCTCACCTCTTGATGCACTTTATAAAGATAAAAATTCAAAAATTACTTATGAACTTGATGAAAAATACGGAGACATAATAGAAATGGTTAAAAAGGGTGATTTAGCCATTTTAGATAGAAAAATAGTGGATGCTAGAAAGAAAATGCTTGAATTGGCTGGTAATCTTGATTTTGAAGGCGCAGCTAGGTATAGAGATGAGATTAAGGAGCTAGAAAAATTAAAAATGATGTGAATGTTCCACGTAGAACATTTATCATAACATCTTCTATCTTGCGGTTTTAGTAGGTTAGTCTTGGTTGGTACTAATAAGTACGGGGAAGGTCTTTTGAACACAATACAAACCGGTAATACCACAAATAGCATTTTATGAATCCTATAATATAAACACAACATTACTTACAAGCTGTTTTATTGCCAGCAGAAGGTTTAACAAAAAACCCATTCTCAGAATTTGCGGCAAATGTAGTTGTTCTAAATATCTTTAGGCATCCAAAATGTTTCAAAACAAAGTAAGCGGAAAAACAGAAGAAAAAAATTGGTCTTGTGTTTTTTGAAAAATCTTTAGAGTTTACAACGCGCCTCAATATAGTCAAAATAACCAAAGAAATAACTTAGCTAAATTTACAACTATAATTAAATTAATTAAAGCAGCCTGCCGCGTTATAAATATTTACCTTTTGCAAATATTTTATTTATTAGCCATAGCTTTGTTGCATTCAGAAAGAATTTTAGAATTTCTAACTACAACATTAGAGGTAAAAAAATCATCTTTTTTTACCATAATTTTACCATCTTTAATGTCTTCGAGATTAAAGTCTGAATTTTCTTGCCACTTATTGGTAAAAACCTGATCAATATTTGCAAAATTTGGATTATCCTGTAACAAAGATGTTTTTAGAGACTCAGCTCCTAAAAAGCCAAGATGTAAGTTTAATTTTTTAGCCAAATCTGCTATGACACTTTCTTCATTTTCTACTTCATCAGCAACAAAAATTGCTGGATTAGATTTTTGTATTCTACCCTCAATATTAACAAAAAGATTATCTCTTTGGGCAAAGGATGGTGCAGGAATAATAATATCAGCGTTATGTGCCCCATTTTCACCAAAAGCACCTTGATAAATAACAAAGGTTTCAGATAAATCAGCAAACTCAATGTTATCTTCAGCAAGTAGATACAAAGCTTTGATTTTACCTTTTTTACAACTATCTAGGATAGTTTTTTTGTGAATTTTATCATTTTTAGAAACAAAACCAAGATCTAAAGCGCCTGTTAAACTGGCATTATCATGCATAATGTTGAAGCCATTCCAACCTTGCTTAATAAAATCATACTTTTTAACAATTTCCTTAATTAAAGATAGGGTATCATGAGCCACACTACCACTTAAAACCTCTTCTCCGAGGATAATCATTGGCTTTTTTGATGATTTAAGTATTTTAGCATAGTCGTTTTTACCTAATAGAATATCTTTTAAAATTGAAATATTTAAACCTAAGTTATCATATTTATAAGTTAAGTCGGCATCAACACCAATTGCTGCTATTTGTAACTGACCACTTAGGTATCTACTTCTAATCCTGGCGTTAATAATTGGCGATGTTTTTCTAACATTACATCCAACAATTAGACAAGAATCAGCTTCTTCAATATTTTCTATACCAGTGTTAAATACATAAGTAGAACGATCCTTAGGACTTAAAATAGAAGATTGTGACCGACAATCAATATTGTCACTGCCAATTTTTTCCATTAACTTCTTTAAGGCAAAAACTTCATAAACTCCTGATAAATTGCCACTTAGAGCAGCAATTTCTTCTGCCCGCAACCGGGAAAACTTCTCTTTTATTACGTTTAAGGCATCATCTTTTGTTGCCGCTATTAATTTACCATCTTTTTTGATATAATACTTATCTAATCTTTGGTATTTAAGGGCATCATAACAAAATCTAGCTTTGTCAGAGATCCACTCTTCGTTAATTTCTTCGTTTACCATTGGTAAAATACGCATTACCTCATTACCACGAGAATCTATGCGGATATTGCTACCGGTAGCATCCATAATATCAATGGAATTGGTCTTTTTTAATTCCCAACTTCTAGCTTTAAAAGCGTAAGGTTTAGAAGTTAAAGCGCCAACTGGACAAAGATCAATAATGTTTCCAGAAAGTTCTGAAGTAAGAGATTTGTTAATATAGGTAGTAATCTCGGTATCTTCACCACGATTAATGGCACCAAGCTCTGTTGTGCCAGCAACATCTGTAATAAAACGTACACACCTAGTACAATGGATACATCTCGTCATATGGGTTTTAATTAGTGGACCCATGTTTTTTTCTTTTACAGCCCTTTTATCTTCATCAAACTCACTATGATCTTTACCATAAATGTAGGATTGATCTTGCAAATCACATTCTCCACCTTGGTCACAAATTGGACAATCAAGGGGGTGGTTAGCAAGCAAAAACTCCATCGCCCCTTCTCTAGCCTTTTTAACCATTGGACTATCTGTCTTGATTTTCATACCCTCAGAAACACTCATGGCACAAGAAGCAACTGGCTTTGGTGGACCACCTTCAAGCTCGACAAGGCACATTCGGCAATTGCCAGCAATTTTTAATCTTTCGTGATAACAAAAGCGAGGAATCTCAACATCAGCTATGTCGCATGCCTGAATTATTGTAATATCTTTAGGAACCTCAATCTCCTTATTGTTAATTGTAACTTTTACGTTCATAGAAATAATTTACTTATAAAATAACCAACAAAAACAGCAACCAAAGACAGAAAAACAGACAATGATAAATATATAAAAGCTGTCCATAGCTGATTTTGTTCTACCAGTTTTAAAATATCTAACGAGAAGGTAGAAAAGGTTGTAAAACCACCAAACAATCCAATTATCAGGAATAATTTTAAATTTTCATTAAAAAACTCACTATTTTTAGCAAAATAATAGCAAAGACCAATTAAAAATGACCCTATAATATTAACAGATATAGTTGCTAAAGGTAAGGGAGATTTAAAATAAAACTGAATAAAATTAGATAATAAATATCTTAAAAGAGATCCTAATGCCCCACCAATTGCAATAAAAATAAAGTTCATTTATTTTTCTGATTTTGGAATAAAACTATTTGTTACTTTTGGTTTTGTATTTTTTTCACTCTTGTCAATTTTTCTGTCTTTTAATAAAGATTTAATTTCACTACCTGTTAAGGTTTCATATTTTAAAAGAGACTTGGCTAGCAATTCAAAATCTTCTTTTTTATTAGTCAAAATATTTTTTGCTTGTTTAGAGGCATTTAAAATAATTTTCTTAATTTCTTGATCAACATTTTTAGCAGTTTCTTCGGATAGAGTTTTTGATTGCTGATATGGGTTTTCGTTGTCATTACCACAATCAACAGGCCCAATTTTATCATTTAATCCCCACTTTGTAACCATTGATCTTGCCATTTTAGTTGCTTGTTCAATGTCAGAAGATGCTCCTGTTGTAACCTTATCATAGCCAAAAATCATTTCTTCAGCTACTCTACCACCCATAGCAACAGCTAAATCATCAATTAACTTTGCTCTAGTTAATGAAAAGCGGTCTTTTTCTGGCAACCTCATAACCAAACCTAAAGCACGACCTCTTGGTACAATAGTTGCTTTATGAATTGGATCAGAATTGGGACAGTTTATAGCAACAATAGCATGTCCAGCTTCATGATAGGCTGTTAAGGACTTTTCATCATCATCCATAACCATCTTTTTTCTTTCAGCTCCCATCATAATTTTATCCTTAGCATATTCCATATTTTGCATCGTTACTACTTTTTGATTATTTTTAGCGGCAGTTAAAGCTGCCTCATTCACCAAGTTTGCAAGGTCAGCACCAGAAAAAGCTGGGGTACCACGGGCGATAATTTTACTATCAATATTATGAGATTTGATCTTTTTTAAATGAACCTTAAGAATTTCATCACGACCAATAATGTCTGGATTTGGAACTGTAACTTGACGATCAAATCTACCAGGACGAAGAAGGGCGTTATCCAAAACATCCGGCCTATTAGTAGCAGCAATAATAATAATTCCTTCATTTGCTGCAAAACCGTCCATCTCTACTAAAAGCTGGTTTAAAGTCTGCTCCCTTTCATCATTACCACCACCAACACCACTACCACGATGTCGGCCAACCGCATCAATTTCATCAATAAAAATTAAGCAAGGGGCGTTTTGTTTACCTTGCTCAAACATATCTCTTACTCGGCTAGCGCCAACACCAACAAACATTTCAACAAAATCAGAACCAGAAATAGAAAAAAAAGGAACACTAGCTTCTCCAGCAACAGCTCTTGCTAGAAGGGTTTTACCGGTACCGGGCGATCCTATCAAAAGGCAACCTTTAGGAATTTTTGCTCCTAAATCCGTATACTTTTTATGATTTTTAAGAAAATCAACAATCTCAATCAACTCTTCTTTAGCTTCATCGATACCAGCAACATCCTTAAAGGTAACTTTGTTTTTATTTTCTTGTAGTAGTTTTGCTTTAGACTTACCAAAACCAAAGGCCTTGCCACCACCACCCGCAGCTCCTTTAAAAAGAAAAATCCAAAGACCTATTAGAACAATAAAAGGCAGCCAACCTAAAAGACTCCCTAAGACTTTTCCTACCTTACTAACTGTTGGCTTAGCATCTATTGCTACATTTTTTGCTTCTAATTTTTCAATTAATCTTGGGTCGTCAGGTAAAAATACATAAAAATCCTGTCCGTTAGAATTAAAAGTTAACTCCCTGCCTTTGATCTGAACTTCGTTAACAGATCCTGAATTTATTTGTTTAATAAATTCATGATATTTTATTTCTGTGGAACCTACATTGGATCCAACGACAAAAAACTCTGAAAATAAAACAAATCCAATAAATATTGCAATCCATATAATAAAATTCTTTTTATTATTTGGCTTTTTGTTATTTTTGTTATTTTTGTTTGGTTGATTAATCATATTATTTTTTCCATCTATTATGAACCCAGAACCATTGCTCTGGATATTGTTTAACCCACTTTTCAATAGTTTTATTGATTTGTCTGGTAATTTTATAAATTTTCTTATCCATTGTCAATTCTTTATCTTTAGGTATCTCTAAAGAATTAGAAATTTCTAAATTAAATTTAGTAGTATTATCTTTGCGAATAATTCTTACAGGAACCAAGGGGACTTTATATTTTAAAGATAATTTTGCTAAAGAAGGAGAAGTTAAAGCATTGCGACCAAAAAATGGGACCTTAATACCATCACCAACTCTTTGATCAGCCATGATGATAATAAATTCATTGTTTTTTAAACATTTTATTATCTCCTTACTTCCTGACGATCCCTTACTGATCATTTTAATACCCTGTCTTTGGTCAATGGATAATAGTTGATCCACATATTTATTATTTAGTGGTCGATAAAGAATTTTACACCTAAAATCATTAATAGTAAAATATTTAGCACCCACCTCCCAGCCACCATAGTGAGCAGAAAATAAGATACCCCCCTTTGTAGATTTTTTTAATTTTTGCATGTTTTTTTGGGAGTTTTTATCTAGATCAACAATTTTATTAAATTCTTTTTTAGGTTTTTTATTAATAAAATAGTATTCTGTAATTGTCATACCTAGATTTTCCCACATCTTATTTAAAACATTATCTACTTGTTGATCATTAAGTTTTCTTAATGAGTTTTTGATATTTTTTTTAGCTAAATTGTGAACTGATAACGTTTTTCCTACCAACTTCACTAAAAAAACAGATAGTTTGGTTGATTTTTTAAAACCTATTATTTTAAAAATTAGAATAAATATTTTAACCAAAATATATTCTAGAATATAACGAATTTCTTTAAAAATTTTCATTTAATTAAATTTTTCTCTTGCTTTAAAAGCTATACTTATTGTTCCTTCATCGAGATAATCTAACTCACTTCCTATTGGAATACCATTGGCTAGTTTTGAAATTTTAATATTAAATTCTTGTAAAATTTCTGACAAATAATAGGAAGTAGTGATACCATCAATTGTTGGGTTGATAGCAATAATAACTTCTTCAACATTATTATTTTTTACCCTTTCAATCAATGAATTAATATTTAAGTCTTCTAATGTTTTTCCTAAAATTGCCGATAAAACCCCGCCTAAAACGTGATATTTACCATTAAAAATTTTATTTTTTTCTAAAGCCCAAATATCAGAAACATCTTCAACTACACAAATCATCTTATTGTCTCTTTTTGGATCTGTACAAATTGAACAAACCTCTGTGATATCAAGATTACCACAAACATTACATGTTTTAGTTTTATCTTTAACCAAAGTCATATCTTCAATTAAAGACTCCATCAAGGTATCTTTGTGTTGTAACAAATGTAATACAAATCTGCGTGATGATCTAGGACCAAATGTTGGTAATTTTGATAGTTTTTTAACTAAATTATTAAGATTATCCATTAATTATTTTTATTATTATCAAATATATCTAAAAATACTTCACTATTCCAGCCCTAAAAGTTCTAATGTTTGATTTTAAAATACTAAGATTCGATTGCCTTTCTTGATATGAAACCCTAAAAGCTAAATCAAAAATATAGGGATCAAATTGTAAACCTCCACCATATAAAAATACAGTTTCATGAGATTTAAAATTATTAAAATCTGATATTTTATGTATTTTTAAACTGTTATTTATATCAGATATACCAGCTTCTAAAAATAAATCTATAAAACCATCTCCAACAATTGGTATAAAAAATAAAGTAGAAATATCTAACATCTCTACTTTGGAAGATGATTTTTTGTTTGCTATTTGACCTTTAAAATCAGTAGATTTAGATATGAATTTACTAAAATTAGCGTTAAAACCTAAATATTTTATAGGCCTTAAATGTAATCCAAGAGCAATGTTGTTAAAGTTTTTTAAATCATTTTCAAAGCTTTTTCTTTTAAAATTATTCTTCTCAATATAGCTAGTTTGATGTTCTAATGTTATAGCAGACTTAAACATCAAGTCTTCTACAGATAAAGCAAATATTGTTTTAGGAAATATTATTATTAGTAATATAAGTATTTTTATTTTTTTTATCATTGTAATTAAATTATAAATAATAACTATTTTTAATAGTATTTAAAAAATCATAAAAACATTTATATTATGTTTTTGTTAAAATATCAATTACCACAAAAGTACTATTAAGTACTTTTTTTTAAAAAAAATTGATATAAAATTTCTTTAAAACAAATTTTAGTACTATAATAATTTATTAATGTTTAAGAAAAAAGGGAAAAAAAACAAAACAGATATAAAATTAGGACAAATAGCTAATAATTTAAAAAATAATAGATCTTTATTACTTTATTCTTTTTTTATTTTATCTATTATATTATCGTTAATTATTGATGGTTTTGCAGAATTAAAATTTATAATTATCTTTTCTTTAGTTGCTATTTCCATATGTTCTTTCTTTTACAAAAAAAAAGGTTTGATAAAGGATTTTGTATTAATTATATTTTTTGCTATATCATTCAGATCATTAGTTGCAGAACCTTTTCATATACCTTCTGGATCTATGAAGCCTAATTTACTAATACATGATTATATAATCGTATCTAAGTTAACTTATGGATATAGTAGATATTCATTACCTTTTGGATTAAATTTTTTTTCTGGAAGAGTTTTTAATAAAACCCCCGAAAGAGGTGATGTTGCTGTATTTAAAAAACCCAACAAGACAAATATTAACTATATCAAGAGAATAATTGGCCTTCCTGGTGATAAAATTCAAATGATGGGTGGTAAGTTATTTATCAATGGTGTAAAAATTAAAACAGAAAAGGATGGGTATTTTCAAGATACCTTTAAAGATGGTAATAAATTTAATATTCCCCAATTTAAGGAAACATTACCTAATAATAAAATAGTCAAGGTAATAGATCTTGGTACTTTTAGTAAAGATAATACTAAAGAATACTTTGTTACTGATGGTTATTATTTTGTTATGGGTGATAATAGAGATAATTCTGAAGATAGTAGATTTGAAAATAGTGTAGGATTAATTCCTCATGAAAATTTGGTTGGAGAAGCAAAAATTATATTTTTCTCAGCGAAATATCCCTTTTTGCAGTTTTGGAAATGGCCTTTTAATATTAGGCTTGATAGAATTTTTAAATTAATAAAATAATATGTCTTTTAACTTTAGTGAAGAAAATTTAATAAAATCAAAAGAAATTATAGCGAAATACCCTAAAGAAAGGTTTAAATCAGCTATTATGCCATTACTTGATTTGGCTCAAAGACAAAATAATAACTATATATCAAAAGATATTATTGAACACTTGTCAGAATTGTTAGATTTACCTGTAATTCATATTTATGAAGTTGCTAGCTTTTACTCAATGTATAATTTAGAACCTGTTGGTAAATATTTAATTCAAGTTTGCGGTACTACTCCATGTAGTTTATGCGGTTCAAAAAAAATAATAGAAGATATAGAGAAATATTTAAAAATAAATACAAATCAAACTACAAAAGATAATTTATTCACTTTAAGAGAAGTTGAATGTTTAGGAGCTTGCGTAAATGCTCCTATGCTTCAAATTAACGATGATTACTATGAAAAATTAGATAAAAAAAAGGTAGTAGAAATTCTTAAGAAACTAAGTAATTCTTAATAAATTATAGGTTTATTAGTTTGTTAAATATTTTTTTATACAAATAGATCATAAAAACATAATATATTAATCTACTTTTTATAACTCCTTACTAAATCTAAGACAAATTCAACATTTTCAATCGGAGTATCCTTTAAAACTCCATGTCCTAGATTAAAAATAAATGGGTAATCATTAAAGCTATCTAAAATATTAATAACTTCTTTTTTAATCTGATCCTTTGATCCATAGCAAAGTAAAATATTATCTAAATTTCCTTGTATAATTTTACTGTATTTATTTTGAATAACATCCTTGACCCACTTTTTGGGTAAATTTTGATCAATCGCTAGACAATCAAATTTTATATTTTGACAAATATTTTCATTCAAAAGACCAGAGTTTTTAGCAAATAAAATAATTGGAATTTCTGGATATCTTTCTTTTATAGTATCAATAATTTTTTTATTCGGATTTAAAACCCATTTACTAAATTCACTTTCTGGCAAAATTCCTGCCCAAGAATCAAAAAGCTGAATAATTTCAACCCCTGACTCAATTTGATATGATAAATATTCTATAATGGAGCTTATTAAGATATCTATTAACTTTTGAAAAAAATCTTCATCTTTTATAGCTATAGACCGTATTTTTTCAAAATTTTTAGATGAACCACCTTCAATAATATACGTTGCAATTGTCCAAGGTGAGCCACTAAAACCAATTAAATTTGTTTCTTTAGGTTTTTGCGACTTAACAAGATTTATAGTTTCAAAAACTGGATTAAGATGGTTTTTAATATTATTTATCCTTAGGTTATTTAAGTCTTTTTCTGTGGTAATAGGATTTAATTTAGGTCCAACATTTTTAATAAATTCTGTTTTTATTCCTAAAGCATCTGGTATAACTAAGATATCAGAAAATAATATTGCTCCATCAAACCCATATCTTTTTATTGGTTGTAAAGTGATTTTAGATGCTAATTTTGGATTATAACACAAATCTAAGAAATTTAACTCTTTTTCTCTAATTTCTTTATATTCCGGTAGGTATCTACCAGCTTGTCTCATTAACCATATTGGAGGTGTAACTGTTTTTTTACCTTTTAAAGTATTTAATAATTTCAAAATATATAATAGTTATATTATAGTAATAAGTAGTAAGTTTAAGTTTATTATATTAATTAACAAATTTATTAACAACATAATTTTTTTTAACCCTTTATATATAAGGGTATTTTTTTATCAAAAATATTAATAAATAGTTTAAGAAGTTTTACTAATAGTTAATAAAGTTGTTAAAAAAATGTTTAATATAACTTAGTTTACTATGATTTTTTGAACCATGTTAATATTAATATATTTATTAACATTTTATTAACATTTTTCTTGACGAATAAAAAAGTACCAACTAGATTGTGTTTTGTTTTTATTATTTCCTTTTTTCAGGGAATGGTAATTTTTGATGTTCAGATGTTATATAAAGTTTATTGAAATAATATTAATTTTTCTTTATTATATTACATTTTCCCTGCCTTAATTTTTCATTAGAAAATTAGATATAAACGAATAAATAAGTTAATTTTAAGGCAAACACCTCATTTTATTTATTAAATTAATATGACTATAATTAAAACAGCCTCACCTACAAGAGGAAGAAGATTCTTAAAAAACACTAATGATAAAGAGCAGGAGAATATTAATGATACCGATAAAAATAAAAATGAAAGAGAAGACAATAATAAAACTCCTAAGGAAGTAGAGACTATGGAGTTAAAAAGTCTTAAATCTAGTAATGTTGAAGATATTATTAAATTAGCACAAGAGTATAATATTGATAATGTTAACGAACTTGGTAAGCAAGAATTAATATATCAAATTTTAAAAAGCTTTTCAATGAAAAGCTATAATAATGTAATTATTGGTGAGGGTGTTTTGGAGATTTTAGTAGATGGTTTTGGATTTTTAAGAACTAATGAAACTAATTATCAACAAGGATCTGATGATATCTACATCTCTCCTAATCAAATAAAAAGATTTGGACTTAGGAAAGGTGATGTAATTACAGGGCAAGTTCGTGCTCCTAAGAAGGGAGAGAGGTATTTTGCTTTACTAAAAGTTAGTAAAATAAATCATGAAGATGTTGATTTTTCTAAAAATAGAATTTTATTTGATGATTTAACACCTTTATATCCTAATGAGAGACTGAAGTTAGAGATGGAAGGAAAAAAATCAAGTGAATTAGGTGCTAGATTGATTGATTTAACCTCTCCATTAGGAAAAGGGCAAAGAGCTCTTATTGTTGCACCACCTAGGACAGGTAAAACATATTTAATGCAAAATATTGCAAGATCAATTACTACAAATCATCCAGAAGTAACGTTAATGGTGTTATTAATTGATGAAAGACCAGAAGAAGTAACTGATATGAGGAGGTCTGTAAAAGGTGAAGTTGTTAGTTCAACTTTTGATGAATCCGCTATAAGACATGTACAATTAGCTGAAATGGTTATTGAAAAAGCCAAAAGATTAGTTGAGTCAAAAAAGGACGTAGTTATTTTACTTGACTCAATTACAAGATTAGCAAGGGCTTATAATACAATTGTTCCTTCTTCTGGTAAGGTTCTAACAGGTGGTGTTGATGCTAATGCTTTACAGAAGCCTAAAAGATTTTTTGGTGCCGCTAGAAATATAGAGCAAGGAGGGTCTTTAACAATAATTGGTACTGCTTTAGTTGATACTGGATCTAGAATGGATGAGGTAATTTTTGAAGAATTTAAAGGAACTGGTAATTCAGAAATTGTTCTTGATCGTAAATTATCTGATAAAAGGATTTACCCAGCTATTGATATTACTAAATCTGGCACAAGAAGAGAAGATTTATTAATCGACAAATCTACCCTTTCAAAAACCTGGATGATAAGAAAAATAATAGGATCTATGAATTCTATTGAGGCTATGGAATTTTTATCAGAAAAAATTAAAAACACACAGAATAACAAAGAGTTTTTTACTTCAATGAATTCTTGATTTAAATAACAATAAACCTTACTTTAAAAATTTATTGTTATTTTATCTTTTACTTCCCATATGGATTAACCTGATCTTATACTATAAGAAGATAATTTTTTAAAATTTGTTTGAAGAATGTTATTGTTAAAATCAACAAAGTATTATCTTACTTTTACGTTATTATAAAATCTTTTGCAGAAGTTGTTAAGGTGATAAAAGAATAAATATTAGAAAATTTATTAAAATTTAATATTAACCATTGTTAATTTTTAATAACCCTCTTTATTGTACCTAAATAGAATTGGGCTAAAAACAACATAGATAGAGATAGATATTAAATATTCTATAGAAAAATTATAAATATTATATATTTGACCATAATATATTGATAATAATCCTAATTTTAAAATATAATAAGTTGCTAAAAATAAAGCAAAGATAGATATATTTTTTTTAAAATCATTAATGTTTTTTTCAGGATAGTTAAAAAATAAAAAGATTTTAATTAGAAAAATATATATTAATGATGATAATCCAACTGGGGTGTTGTTCAGAGAATCAACCCAAACTCCTAAAACAAAAATAAACCAAATAGGAAAAATACCTATTCTACATATTGTAAAAAAGAAAATAAGCATTATATCAATATTTGGGATAATTTTAATATCATTAGTAAGGTTGAAATTATCTATATTTAACATAGTAAAAAATATAGCTAATAATTTTAATGATATATTTTTATAAATTGATTTTTGCATTGAGATGTATTTATAATAATAATTAAGATATTCTAAAAGTGAAAAACTTTATTTTTTTGTCCAACTTCTGTTAAAAATTAATTATTTAATAATAGTAACAGTTTTTTTTAAATCAAAATATTATGAGTAGCAAAATTAATCTAACTCCTAAAAAAATAGTCGAAGAATTAGATAGATATATAGTGGGTCAAAATTTGGCTAAAAAATCAGTTGCTGTTTCTCTTAGGAATAGATTTAGAAGAAAGCAGGTAGATAACCCTTTGAGAGAAGAGATTGTTCCAAAAAATATTCTTTCAATTGGACCAACCGGTGTAGGTAAGACTGAAATTGCCAGAAGATTGGCAAAATTAGTTGACGCACCTTTTATTAAGGTTGAAGCAACAAAATTTACTGAAGTTGGTTATGTTGGACGAGATGTAGAATCTATAATCCGTGATTTAGTTGAAATTGCTATCAGTCAAGTAAGTAATAAAAAGAGAAAAGAAGTTGAAAAAATAGCCAAAGAAAGAGCGAAGGATATAATTTTAAATTCTCTAGTTGGTAAAGAATCTTCAAAAGAAACTAAAGAAAAATTTAAAAAATTATTAGAAACAGATTATTTGGATGATAAAGAGATAGAAGTTGAAGTTAGAGAAAGCGTGGGGCAGTCGCCATTTTCTTCAACTTTTGATATATCGGGTGGTCAGGCTAGTATGGTAAATATTGGTGATATTATTGGTAAGGCAATAGGAGGAGATAAAAAGAAAAAGACAAAATTAAAAATTATTGATGCTAAAAAGATTTTAGTAGATGAAGAATCGGAAGATCTTATCGATAAGGATGAAATTAGCCGAATTGCCGTTGATTTGGTACAAAATGATGCAATTGTTTTTATTGATGAATTTGATAAAATTTGTGCTAAAGGTGCTAACAACAAGAGTGGTGAAGTTTCTCGTGAAGGCGTACAGAGGGATTTACTACCTTTGGTTGAGGGTACAAATGTTAGCACTAAATATGGTGTAATTAAAACAGATCATATTCTATTTATCGCTTCTGGCGCTTTTCATGTTGCCAAACCTTCAGATTTACTTCCTGAGTTGCAAGGAAGGTTTCCAATTAGGGTTGAGTTACAAGCTTTAACAGAAGAGGATCTGGTTAGAATTCTAACAGAGCCTGAATGTAGTTTAATAAAACAATATGTTGCTTTAATGGAAGTTGAAAATGTAGAGTTGAACTTTACCAAGGATGGTATTAGTCAAATTGCTAAAATTTCTCATAAATTAAATTCTGAGGTTGAAAATATAGGTGCCAGAAGGCTTTATACCATACTAGAGAAGGTGTTAGAAGAAGTAAGTTTTGAGAATTGTGACTGTGATCAGAAAGTTAAAATTAAAATAAATCAAAAATTTGTTGATAAGTCATTAAAAGAATTTATTGGCAATAAAATAGATTTATCTCGATTTATTCTTTAACGCAATAACCTCATTTTATAGTGTAGCATGTTTTGCTAGTTGATTATTTCTTTTAATTTATTATAATTTTCTGTGAGGGTGGGTAGTCGCTTGTTTTTAACAAGAGGAAAGTCCGGACTCCTAAAGGAAAGATGCCAGTTAATAGCTGGGCATTGGCTTTGCCAGTGACGGAACAGTGCCGCAGAAAATATACCGCCATCTTTGATGGTAAGGGTGAAAATGTGAGGTAAGAGCTCACATATATTATTGGTAACAATAATATAGGTAAACCCCATCTGGAGCAAAACCAAATAGAGATATGCGTACTCCTTTTACAAATCATATCTGGGTAGGTTGCTTGAGGTTGTTGGTGACAACAATCCTAGATGAATGACTATCGCTGATTATTTTATTTTCAGTACAGAATCCGGCTTATAGCCCTCAAGCTTTAGATTCGGCAAAGTTTAGATATTTTATTTAAATTAATTACCACATATAATCTGAAAAATTGATAATATGATATCTTTACGAATTAAGCAATTTGACTATTTTGTTAAATAAATCAAATAAACTTTGATCCTTATCTGTTGTCATAGGTAGTGACAATTGACGAATATTTGACCTTTTAGAAAGCCAATTACCAGCCTTTTCTTGTTCATGAGTTGCTCTAATAATAAATTTAATATTTTTATTCTTAGTTAATTCTAAAATATTTTTTAAATGTTTTGGAGTGGGGTTAATTCCAGGTTTTGGCTCTAAAGTTGTGATTTCATTTATATTTAACCATTTAAAAAGATAGCTAAAAGATTTGTGGTGAGAAATAATATTAATATTATTTAGTTTTGCCGTTTGTTTTTGCCATTTTTTAATAGATTTTTGCCATTTTTTAACAAAATTATTATAATTATTTTGATAATTTTGATAATTTTGATTATCAATTTTTTGTAATCGGTTTTTAATTTCTTCAGCAACAAGAATGATATTTCTTGGATCAAGATGAATATGAGGATTGCCATGTGGGTGGACATCTCCCATTGACCTATCAATTTTTTGTGGTTTTTGAATGGTGTTAACATAATTGGCGGCAGTTATGTTGCCAATCTTTCCCTCTTGTAGTTTAGAATTGGCCTTTTCAAGCAATAAGGGTAGCCAACCAACTTCTAATTCAGCACCAGTGCAAATTAATACATCTGCCTGCCTAATTTTAGAAATTAAACTGGGTTTTGCTCTGACATGATGTGGGTCTTGATTGGAGTTTGTTGCTGAAAAATATGTGGCGTGGTCATTTGCAATCTCCTTAGCAAGAGCTTTCCATTCTGGTTCACAGGTAAAAATATTTATTTTCTCTTTTGCACTAGCTGAAAATACCACAAAAATGGCAAAAAACATTGTTAAAATTTTAAATTTCATATGAGTTATATTAAAAATTGTTATTTTTAAAGTTTTAGCAACAAACAAGACTTGTTGTAAAAAAAGAACAAGAGGCCTTTTTCAAATAATCTTTAGTAGGTCTATTTTTTCAAGAAGCTTGTAACAAAACTATTTGAATACAAAAATAAAAAAACAAGATTAAAAGAAAAAGGTTGTTTAAGTTAGTTTTTTAGTATTTATGAGCCGAATGAGCGCCTAAGCTTACAATATATTGTAATGTAAATTGATTATCATGATTGTTTTTTTCTAACTCTTCATGGTCATATTGTATTCTAATGCGACTAAATTCACTATTGGTCCAATCAAACATGGCTGTATAAGTTCTAGCATCAAAACCATCGGCATCTAAGTGGCTACCAACCAAACCAACAGGAGTTGAAGGAGAGTTTAACTCAGCATATCTTGCGCCAATTCTATAGTTTGGGCTAAATTTATAGATTGTCTGAGCGTACCAACCAGAGGAGTTATCATCAAAATTAACTTTGTTAGTACTATCCTCTGATGATTCGTAAGTTCCTAGCTCGTTACGGAAGAAATATTCAGCTTGTAAGGTAATTTCTTGATTTTTTGCATTACCTGTTGGAGTAAAATTATAACGAAAATCAGCAATATAAAGATCAGTTTTACCAATGAATTTTACACCTTCTTCATTGACCCTACCAATTCCTTTAGCCTCTCCAGAAAGAATGGAGGCGCCAAGACGAAAATTTTGATTTTCAGTGACGTCACCTCCAACTCTTAAGTAGGCTGAATATGATCCTGTACCATCGCCGTTACCAAATGGGAAATCGTCACCTCTAAAAACACCACCACCAGCTTCGCTATAAAATGAAGTTGGTAAAATATAAGAGATTTGTGCACCATCATCATTAAATGACTTGTTCATAAAAGCTCTATAAGCTAGAGGACGATTAGCAAAGTCATCTGTGTGAGAGTGGTGTTCATTGAGATAACCTAAGTTCCAAAAAGCACGTCCAGCTTTAATTTCCATACCGGTTGGTAAGCCCAATTCTGGACGAGTTTTAACAAAAGATTCTTCTAATTCTATTTTATCTTTACCGTCTTCCCTAACGATTGCAGCAGTTAGGCTACCGTAGAATTTGTCATCGATATTAGATGCAAAATTTAATTCAGATTCGCCAAGAGAGAAATTTTCGTCACCTCTTTCACCTTCGTGGGCAATGCCAAAACCTTTTAATTCGGATTCGTTTTTAGAGAAAGTTCTAAATTTTCCATTTAAAACTAGGCCAATGGAGGGATTAAATTCATTACCAAAAATTTTACGGCTAGAATATTTATTGCCTGATAATTTAGATTCTTTTTTATCTAACTCTCTTTCTAGTTTTAAAATCCTTTTTTTTAAAGATTGAAATTCTGAGTTGCTGACGGCAAAAGACGAGTTGCTAGCCAAAATAGCTAACAATGCAGAAGCACAAAGTTTTTTATTTAACATATTAAGTTTTATTTAGTTGTTTGTTGGGATTTTTTAATACCCGTAACTCTTTAATTTTTGACAATATTAACTAAACAAAGGGGGTGCGCGAGATCTATAATCAAAATATTGGCCTTCTAAAAAGATAGTATTTTTTGATATTATTGGATAATATATAAAAAAAGACTCAATTTTGACTAAGTCACTAGAATTTAAATGGTTATTAAAATGCAATAGGCATGTTTGGCAAGAATGATTTTCTTCACCGTGGCGGTGTTCGATGTCGTGATGCAAATCTATAGATTGAAAACCTATAAAAAGGAATATTGTTAATAGTAGATCTAATCTAAATATTTTCAACTTCTATAACTTTTGTTTATTTTAACATACCCCTCAGTGAAGTCACAACTCCAAACCGTTCTGTCGAAATTACCAAGGTTTATATTAATTTCAATATAAATTTCTTTATTTTTTAAATAATTATGAGTTTGGTTTTCGTCATAAGATTTGTCCTTAGAGCCGTTGGTAACAATTTTATTATCTCCAATTTTAATAGAAATTTTATTAGGATTAATTTTTTCTTCAACCTTACCAATTGCCATTAAAATTCGGCCCCAATTAGGATCTTCTCCAGCAATTGCTGTTTTAACTAAAGGTGAGTTGGCTATGGAAAAAGCAATTTTTTTAGCTGAAATTTTTGATTTGGCATTTTTGACACTAATTTCAATTAATTTTGTGGCTCCTTCGCCGTCAGAAACTATTTCTTTAGCTAAATAAGTCATAGCTTCTTTCAAGTTTTCTTTAAAAATTACTAGATCTGAATCGTTAATATCTGTAATTTCTTGATTTTTAGCGCCTTTAGTAGTAAAAATCATAGCAGCATCACTAGTTGAGGTGTCGGAATCAACAGTAATAGAATTAAAGCTAATCTCATTAATTTCACTGAAAATTTGCTGCAAAATTTTTTGGTTAATGTTAATGTCAGTAAAAATATATGAAAGCATTGTTGCCATATTTGGGGCAATCATACCAGAACCTTTGGCAAAAGCATTGATTTTAATTTCTTGACCAGCGATTTTAAATTTTTTGCTGATTTTTTTTACTGTCAGGTCAGTAGTTAAAATTGCTGCTGCTGCTTTGTCCCAAATATCATCATTTTGATTTAAATCTTGATACATTTGGGGGAGTTTTTTTGTGATCAGTCGATCATCTAAATCCTCACCTATGACACCTGTAGAAAAACTATATATTTGTTCAAGGTTGCAATTAAATAAATTGGCAATAGTTTGGTGAATATTTTTAACAGATTTTTGTCCAGACTCGCCATTAAAAACATTGGCATTCCCAGCATTAACAACTAATGATCTAGCGGATCCATTTTTAATATTCTCGCGAGCTTTGATGATACAATCTCCAACTATGTCAGATTTGGTGAAAACACCGGCAGCAACTGAATTTTCTGGCAATTCTACTAATAATAAATCATCACGATTTTTATATTTTATACCGCTATTTGCTGTCATTAATTTTATCCCCTCTATTTTAAACATTTATTCTTGATTTATTTGTGAATCAATAAGATAATTTAAATTATCTGTTCCTACATAATTAACTAAGTCAATCCTGAGTACTTAATCAACAAGATTTAGTTAATTATAAAAAAGACACACCTAATGATGTTAATTAATTTTTTTGGTTAGTTTTCCCAAAGTTCAAGTTATTTTTTATCAGTTTTGGGTCTTTCTAGTTAATTTTAATAAAAATTTTTGTTTTTGCAATACTGATCAGCAACTATGCATGAAGTTTCTTATCTTAAGGATTTAATAATTCTTTTATCGACATCAATATTTATGATTGCTTTTTTTAAGCAACTAAAATTAAGTCCCGTGCTTGGTTATCTGTTTGCAGGAGCCGCTATTGGCCCTTCGGGTCTTGGATATATTGAGCCAAGTGAAATTACTACCTCAATAGCAGAGTTTGGAATTGTATTTTTACTATTTAGTATAGGTTTAGAATTAACTTTTGATAAGTTAAAGTCTATGAGAAAGTATGTTATTGGTTTTGGTGGTCTGCAATTCCTAATAACAACTATTTTGTTTTATATTATAGCTGTTAGAATTTTTGATCTTAATAGTGGTGTTTCTTTAATTATAGCATCTTCTTTAGCTCTATCTTCAACGGCTATAATTATGCAGGTTATTGCTGAAAATGCAGAACAATCAACCAGGGTTGGCAGGTTGTCAATTTCAGCCTTAATAATGCAGGATTTAGCTGTGATACCTATTTTAGTATTGCTGCCATTGATTTCTATGCAGGGGGCGGATTTGGGTAGCGCTTTAGCTGGGGCTTTTTTTAGAGCTATTTTTGCTTTTGGTATAATATTTATTGTTGGTAGGTTATTTTTACGACCTATATACAGAATTATAGTTGCCACTAGAAATGACGCTTTATTTCTAAGTACTACTTTGCTGGTTATCTTGGGTTCGGCTGCGATTACTAATTATATGGGCATGTCATTTACATTGGGAGCTTTTATTGCTGGCTTAATAGTTGCTGAAACTGAGTATAAATATCGAGTTGAAAGTGAAACATCGTCGTTTAAATCGCTTTTAATGGGGCTGTTTTTCCTGACAGTTGGAATGGATTTTGATACTAAGTTTTTATTAGAAAAGTTTGATATAATAATCTTTTTGTCCGCCGGGTTAATCTTTTTAAAAGCCTTTGTTGTTATATTGTTATGTAGAATTTTTAGATTTCCAATTGCACCAGCAATTCATACTGGATTGTTATTGTCGCAAGGTGGAGAGTTTGCTTTTGTAGTGTTTTTGGAGGCTCAGGATATGCAAATAATGTCTGCGGATATTACTCAACTATTAATAACCGTGGTTACAGTGACAATGGCTTTTACGCCAATATTGGCAATTATTGGTAGCCAAATTAAAAGGACTATTTATGTCCATGAAGCTTTAAAAGACAACAAATTAAAAAGAGAAGTGGGCGATTTATCGGGTCATATAATTATTATTGGATATGACAAGGTGGGTAGAATCGTTACAAATCTTTTAAAACAAAAAGATATTGAATATATTACACTTGGTAATAATTATAGGTCAGTTCAAGCTGGTAAAGAGAATAGTCACAATGTTTATTATGGCGATGCTTTGAATAAAGATATTTTAATAAGTTCTGGTATTAATGCTGCAAACTCTGTTATTATAGCTATGGAAGATGACTTGACATGTTTAAAGATTACTAGATTTATTCATGATAACTTTCCTCATGTAAATGTTGTAACAAAAGTGAATTCTGACAGTAATAGCGGTAGGCTTAAAATGGTTGGCGCAGGATCTATAGTGTCGCAAGATATGGAAACAAGCTTGCAGTTAGCTAAGAATGCCTTGATATCAATAGGAGCAGATAATAAAGATATAGAGGTATTTTTAAATGAATTTAGGAATTTAAATGATAAAATCGACAAACCAACTGAGCAATAAATATGTCCAATAATCATCCAAAATTAGGAAGGGGTCTTTCGGTCTTACTTGGGGAAGAAAGAAAGTTAAATAATAATAGGGTTCAGATGACAAGTATTGGTAGGGGGTACACTGTTTATCAAATTCCAATTAGCAAAATTATCGCAGGAATATATCAACCAAGAACAAATTTTGACAACAATACAATATCTGAATTATGCGATTCTATAAAAGAATATGGAATTATACAGCCAATCATTATCAGGAAGGCTAGCAAGGGTCAAGATATTTATGAAATTATATCTGGTGAAAGAAGGTTTAGGGCGGCCAAAATGGCTGAGTTGAAAGAGGTTCCAGCTATTATTCGTGATATAGAAAATGATCAGGTTTTGGCTGTGGGTATATTAGAAAATATACAAAGAGAAGATTTGTCAATACTAGAAGAATCAAGAGCTTATAACCAATTAATAGAAGAGTTTCATTATTCTCAAAAAGATATAGCGCATAAAATTGGAAAAAGTCGTAGTCATGTTGCTAATTTGTTAAGATTAATTGCATTGCCTATAGAGATTCAAAAGATGATAGAAGATAAATTGTTAACAATGGGCCATGTTAAGGTAATAATGAATCGTAACGACATAGTTAAAATAGCTAAAATAATAAATTCTGAGTCGCTGTCTGTAAGGCAAACCGAAGCGTTATGTTCAGACTTAACAAAAGAGATGATTCCTTCCGAGGGCATTAACATCAAAAAAGAGGTGGGTGTTAAAAAACACAATCAACAAGCTCAAAATTTAACAGAAAATTTAAAAAATATATTAGGTTCAAACGTTACAATAAAGTCTCAATTTAACCCTAAAAATAATAAAGGCAAGATTACTATATGTTTTAATGATATAGATAAAATAACAAATATCATAGATTTGCTTGATAAAAAATAATGTTTTTCAAAAAGTTTATACCCAAATCTCTTCTCAACCGATTCCTATTAATAATATTAATACCCCTGTTTCTGGTTCAAGTAACTATCATCTGTGTTTTTTATTATAACCATGTAAGCAACACCAACAAACATATGGCAGAATCAATGTCTGGACAAATATACCTTATATATAATATCTATAAAAAAAATAAAGAAGGTAAGTTAGTAAGTGAATTTTTTCAAAAAACTGGCATTAGGTCAGAAATTATAAAGAGTAAAAATATAAATCCGAAATATTACAACTATGAAACTAAAAAGTTTTTAGGATTTATTAATCTATTCCCCGTTATAGATTCGTTTACTTATTTGAGAATGAGCTTAAAAGGGTTTGGTATAGATTTGTTTGTTATTTATCCTTCGCAGAATAAAAATCGAGCAATAATAGAAATCCAGTTAAAAAATAATATTTTAAAATTAGACTTGCCGAAGAAGAAAATAATTACCTCTAGAAGAGGGGTTTTTGTAGCGTGGATTATAGCTATGTCTAGCATTACATCATTAATTTCTATATTATTTATAAAGAACCAAGTTAAATCCATTAAATATTTAAAAAGAAATGCGCAAAAACTAGGTATGGGTATGGATGTTGTAAATTTTAAGATAAGAGGTGCTAGTGAAATTAGATCTTTGGGTATGTCTTTGATTCGAATGAAAGAAAGAATAAGTCGTCAAATTAATCAAAGGACCATTATGTTATCTAGCGTTTCTCATGATTTGCGCACATTGTTAACAAGAATGAAATTACAGATAGCTGTTATGAAAAAGAGCAAAGAGTTGTCAAAGTTGGAGGCAGATATTTACGATATGGAAATAATTATTAATGAATACCTAGAGTTTAACAGGGGCAATCAATCTGAAAGCAGTAGGGACGTATATGCTAAAAAATATTTTAACGAAATTATAAATTCTTATCAATCTATTCATAACAATATTAGCTATATTAACAGAGTTGGAGTTGGCATTAAGGTTTCATGTAAAGTAAATAATTTAAAAAGGGCAATTAGAAACATAATCGACAACGCTATTAAGTATACCAAGCATCAAATTTATATTTCGATTAAAACCAGCAAAAATAACATAATTATTAATATTGACGACGATGGCAATGGAGTGGAGGATAACAACATAGATAATATTTTCAAACCCTTTTATAGGCTTGACTCTTCTCGTAATCTTGATATAATAGGAACAGGGCTTGGATTATCTATTGCCAAGGATATTATAACTTCTCATGGAGGTCAAATTTCAGCAGGAAGGGGTTCTTATGGAGGATTATGTGTCAAAATTATTTTACCCATATAAAAACAATATTTTTATCTAAAATAATAATATTGCTTATCTTGTCGGTTTTAGCTGGTTGTCAGTGGTTAAAAGCTGCCGACACAACCTTTTTATCCGGAACTAATATTAAGATCCCAGAGGGGACGCCAACATTTAAAAAAGGCTTTAGAGACGGTTGTGAGACGGTGTTAAATTCAAGAGGTAATAGTTTTTATAGAACTAGATATAGTCAAGGTTTTAGATATGATCCAAAATTAATAGAAGATTCCGAATATAAATTTGCTGTTTCTAGGGGGTATGGTTTTTGTTTTAACTATGTCATAAGGTTTTTAAATGAAGCGGGTTCAGATAGTTATATTGTTAGCCCTAGTAACTTTGATTGGAGTTTAGGTAGTATTGACAATATGGTTACTTCTTCAGATGAAAATCTAGGTTTTGGATTAGACCAGTCTGTTGCGGATAATAATATTTTTAGTGATATTTTCGATTTTACCAGGAGTAGTACTGCTAGTGGTGGTCAGGGAAAGGGGGTTATGTCTAGCAATGTATTTTACGGTACTAATTATAAATATTTTGGTTCTTTCTGGCATGAATAATAGTTTTTTTTGGGATGAGAATAATTACAATTGTTGATTATGGGTCTGGCAATATAAGGTCAGTTTACAATGCTTTAAAATTAATAAATAATGATAAATATAAAATACAGGTTTCTTCTGACCCAATAGATATTAAAAAGACGGATAAAATTATCTTACCTGGGGTCGGGGCTTTTGGTGATTGCATAGATTCTCTTTCTAAGATTTCCAACATGACGGATGTTTTAAAAGAAGAGGTTGTTGCAAAAAAAAAATCTTTCTTAGGAATTTGTGTAGGTATGCAATTGTTAGCTGATTTTGGTTACGAACATGGTAAAAAATTAGGATTAGGATTTATTCCTGGAAAAGTGGTTAAAATAGACAGCGAAAGTGGTAAATTAAAAATACCTCAAATTGGTTGGAATAATATAAAAATTGAGAAAGATCATTATATTCTTGGAGGTATTTCGTGCAACGAACATTTTTATTTTGTCCATAGTTATCATTTTGTTCCTTCGTCTTGTGACGACATTATCGCAACTGTTGATTATGGCAAAAAGCTGACATCAATTATTGCAAAAAATAATATTATAGCTACACAGTTTCATCCAGAAAAAAGTGGTGAATCTGGAATAAAATTGTTAAAAAATTTTATTTCTCATGAGTGATGTAAAAAAATTAAGAATATTTTTTATTTTAGGAGAAGAGTCTGGTGACCTTTTGGGTGAAAAAATATTAAAATCATTAATTTCAGTAAATAAAAACATAGAATTTTTTGGTTTAGCCGGAAATAGAATGGAAAAATATGATATAAAATCTATTTTTCCAATTTCTGAATTATCTTTAATGGGTTTTTTAGAAGTCGTTCCTCATATACCTAAATTAATCAGAAGAATTAATTACACTGTTAAAAAAATCGAAGAGATTAATCCAGACATAATAATTTCTATTGACTCTCCAGACTTTTCTTTCAGAGTGGTAAAAAAGATTGTGAATAATAAGAATTTATTACATACAAAAAAGTGTCATTTAATTGCACCTTCAGTATGGGCGTACAGAGAAAAAAGGGCTCAAAAAATATCTAAAATATATAACTTACTATTAACTATTTTACCATTTGAGCCCCCCTTATTTGAGAAATATGGCCTGAAAAGTAAATTCATAGGACATCCCATTTTACAAAATAAGAAGATGTGTAAAAAAGGGTCCTTTAGAAAAAGGTTTAATATTAAAGAGGAGGAAGGGTTGATTTGTTTAACTGCGGGAAGTAGGCTTGGTGAAGTGAAAAAGATATTGCCAAAATTAATTGGGGCTGTAAAAATTATAAAAAAAGAATATTCCAAGGAAGTAAAATTTGCAATTTTAGTAACTAGTAAAGTGGAAAAGTTTATTAGATATTATTTAAAAAATACAAAAGAAGATATTATAATCATAAATCAAGATAATAAGTATGAGTTATTTACTGATGCTAATTTTGCTATAGCCAAATCTGGAACTAATAATATTGAAATGTCGTTATATCAACTGCCTATGATAGTAACTTATAAAGTAAATTATCTAACTTATTATTTGGTAAAGTTGGTAATCAAGGTCAAGTTTGCTAATTTAATTAACTTAATAGCCAAAAAAGAAATAATCCCAGAATTTTTGCAACAAAAGTGTGATCCAGAAATTTTAGCTAACCAAGCTATAGAGTTTCTAAATGATGACAGTTTGTGTTCACAACAAATTAAAAAATCTAAAGACTCTTTAATTGCCATGGGTATTAATTTTAAAGATGGGCCTAGCGATATGGCGGCAAAATATATTTTAGAAGAATGAAAAATAATAATTTATATCGTAATAATTTTAGTATATATTATATTATATCTTCTGTTTATAGAAAAATAGAAACAAAATTATTTACTATTTTATCTATAATATTTTTGGCAATTAGTCTAGGTAATAAAAGCTTTAATGATAAAGTATCCATGACTTTTGTTAACATTACTTTGCCGGTCATTGAGGTTGTTTTTTACCCTATTAACTACCTAATTAACTCCTCCTCTAACCTTAAAGAACTAGTTAGAAGTAAAGAAATAAATACAATACTACAAAAAGAAAATAAAAATCTAAAACAGCAGCTTTTAAATTTGCTAAAGGTAAAGGAAGAAAATGAATATCTTAAAGATTTAGCCAATTATGTTGGCTTAAGATCTGTACAAAATAAATCTTCTAGAATTATAGGTAGGTCCAATAGGACATATAGTAACTCAATATTTGTAGAAATAGGTTCTAACCATAATATTAAACAAGATTCAATTGTGGTAGGAAAATATGCGATGATTGGTAGGATATCTAGTGTTGGGAAGAATAAATCCAGAATATTGTTGCCAACAGACATAAACTCACATATACCAATTATCACATCTAGAAGTAAAAATAGGGGCGTGCTAAAAGGCAACAATGAGGGGGTAATGGAGATTTTATATTTGGATAAGGATCATGGTCTACAGAAGGGAGACATGGTTTTTACTTCTGGTGATGGCGACTCATTGCCTTATGGCATATTGGTTGGTCAAGTTAGTAAGGTTGGGCATGATAAGGTGTTTGCTAAAATGATAGAGAATGTTAATAGGGTTGATATAGTAAGTGTTGTGGATTATTAATAATAAGGTATAGCTATAAGATATTTTGTTAATTGCAATTATATTTTAGTAGATTATAGTTGTAAGGCTTACCTCTTTAGTGGGTTTTTAGTAATAATTTGTATTATAAATAGCTTATGATTTTTTAAATTTCTTGTTTTTTACATTAACAAGTTGTTTGAAGGCGGGGTTAAAATTAATATAGCTTTGTGAATTTGGTATAAATGAGAGCGTTGATTAAAAATTTTTTTAAATCCCAATCTTCTAGTGGTATTATTTTACTACTTTTTGCCCTTCTGGCCATGGTTGTTGTCAACTCTTCATTGCAACCATACTATGAATCTTTTTTTAATACAAAACTAAATCTAAACCTGTCTTTTTTTGGTGTTTTTAAGGAAATGACAATCAAATTATGGGTTGACGATGCTCTGATGGCTATATTCTTTTTTCTCATTGGTATTGAGTTAAAGCATGAAATTGTTAATGGTGAATTATCTAATCGTTCTGCAATTGTTAAGCCTTTAGTCGCGGCCATAGGTGGAGTTGTTGTCCCTGCCTTGATATTTGCCCATATTAATGATGGTTTTGAAAGTAATATGAGGGGGTGGGCAATTCCAACCGCAACTGACATTGCTTTTGCTGTTGGGGTTCTTAATCTTTTTGGTGACAAGGTTCCTAAGTCTTTAAAAATATTTTTAGTTGCTCTTGCGGTAATAGATGACTTGGTCGCAATTTTAATTATTGCTATTTTTTATAGTGATAATATTGTAGTAGGATATATAGAGCTTTCCTTTCTTGTTTTTATATTATTATTTATCCTTAATCGCTTAAGAGTGACAGCTGTTACGCCGTATTTGTGTTTGGGGGTGGTATTGTGGATTTTTGTCCTAAAATCTGGAATTCACGCAACTATTGCCGGCGTTACTTTAGCTATGTTTTTACCTTGCAAGCTAAAACATAAGAGAAAAAATGATGTGCCACTTTATTTTCTAGAAAATATATTGCATAAGCCAGTAAATTATGTTATATTGCCTATTTTTGCTTTTGCTAGTGCTGGCATAGTGTTTGATAGCGTCACTATCAATGTTTTGTTAGACCCTTTGGTTTTGGGTATAATATTTGGTCTTTTTGTTGGTAAGCAAGTTGGCGTAGTCACGGCAATTATTTTGATTAACAAGTTAAAAATGGGTTATTTTTTTAGAGGTGCTAATGTTTTACAATTTTACGGTGTTGCGCTTTTAACAGGAATTGGCTTTACTATGAGTCTATTTATTGGTAACTTAGCCTTTACAGATCCTGAAATATTAAATAAAATTAGGATCGGTGTTATGGTTGGGTCTGCATTGTCAGCAATAATTGGGTCAATATTGATTTATATCGGCAGTATCCGTCTTGAAAAACATCAATTATTATATCGAGCAAAGTATGATTAATTTTATTTTAACCAAAATTTTTGGCTCTGTTAACGATAGGGTGGTTAAGTCTTTTAATTTAACTGTTGACAAAATCAACTCGTTAGAAGGTGGGATGTCGAAGTTGTCCGATTATGACTTGAAGAAAAAAACGGATTTATTTAAGAAGCAGGTCCAATCAGGCAAAAGCCTCGATGATATTTTGCCAGAGGCGTTTGCCGTTGTCCGTGAGGCTGCCAAAAGAGTACTAAATATGCGCCATTTTGATGTACAATTAATTGGTGGCATTATTTTGCATCAAGGAAAGATTGCCGAGATGAAAACAGGCGAAGGGAAAACTTTGGTTTCCACATTACCTTCTTATCTTAACGCTCTTTCTGGCAAAGCTGTGCACATTGTAACAGTTAATGATTATCTTGCAAAAAGAGATTCCAGCTGGATGGGACAAGTTCATGAATTTTTAGGACTAACCGTTGGCTGTATAGCCGGAGATGTTGCGGACGAGGATCGTAAAAAAATCTATCAATGCGACATCATATATGCTACCAATAATGAATTAGGATTTGATTATTTGAGGGATAATATGAAATTTTCCTTGGATGAAGTTGTAACAACCGGCCGTAATTTTGCTATTATTGACGAAGTTGATTCAATTTTAATTGATGAGTCAAGAAGTCCGTTAATTATTTCTGGACCAACTAATGACAATTCAGACTTGTATGAAAAGGTAAATAAAATTATATCTCAATTGTCAAAGGATGATTATGAAATTGAGGAAAAATCACGTCATATTTTTCTAACAGAATTTGGGTCAGAAAATGCAGAAAATATATTAAAAAGAGGTGGATTGATATCAAAGGAATCAAACCTATTTGACCTAGAAAATATGTCAATTATGCACCATTTTAACCAAGCCCTAAAAGCTCATAAACTATTCAAAAACAATAGTGACTATATAGTTAAAAATGGTAACTTGGTCATTATTGATGAATTTACTGGTAGAATGCAGGAGGGTAGGCGTTTTTCTGATGGTTTACATCAGGCATTAGAAGCCAAAGAGGGATTGAGAGTAAAAAATGAGAATCAAACCCTTTCCTCTATAACGTTTCAAAATTACTTTCGTCTCTATGATAAGCTATCTGGAATGACAGGTACGGCGGTTACCGAAGCGGCAGAATTTGAGGAAATATATAATCTAAAAACAGTCCAAGTCCCTACGCATCGGCAGATCAATAGAATAGATGAGGATGATGAGATTTACAAAACAAAATCTGAAAAATATAATGCAATTATTAAAGATATCAAAGAATGTCATACAAAACAACAGCCTGTTTTGGTTGGTACTGTAACAATTGATCAGTCTGAACAGTTGTCTAGATTGTTAAAAAAGGAAAAATTACCTCATAAAGTTTTAAATGCTAAGTTTCATAGGGAAGAGTCAAAAATTATTTCACAAGCAGGGATGCCGGGTTCAATTACTATTGCAACCAATATGGCTGGACGTGGAACTGATATTGTGTTAGGAGGCAACAAAGATGCGTTAACAGAAGATCTAAAATCTAAAAAACTAACTAAGGCAAAATTACAAGAAAAGATAGAATTAATAGATGAGAAGATATCTAAAGATAAAAAAATTGCGATAGAAGCTGGAGGCCTTTATGTATTGGGGACAGAGAGGCATGAAAGCAGAAGAATTGATAACCAGCTGCGTGGAAGGTCAGGAAGACAGGGTGACATTGGTAAATCTAAGTTTTATTTATCACTAGAAGATGACCTAATGAGAATTTTTGGTTCTGATAAATTGAAAATAATTTTGTCAAAATTAGGCTTGAAAGATGGCGAGGCTATTTTCCACCCACTAATAACTAAAACTTTAATAAGGGCACAAAGAAAAGTGGAGGCACATCATTTTGAGATTAGAAAGAATCTTTTGAAGTATGATGATATAGTAAATGATCAAAGAAAGGAAATTTTTAAAAGGAGGGCGGATTTAATAAAATCAGAGGATTTAACCGAGAATATAAAAAAGATAATAGACGATGTAAATCAGGACGTAGTTGGCAAGGCTATTCCAAAAAAATCTTATTTAGAAAAATGGAATTTAGAATTCATAGAAAAAGAAATATTACGAATTTATAATTTAAAATTAGACATTAAATCATTATCACAAAAAGAAGGAATTAGTGATATTGAAATCTTGGATTATATTAACCAAGAATCAGAAAAATTAATTGAAGAGAAGAAAAAAGAGCATGGTGAGAAAATAGAAAAAGAAGTTAGGCGTCAAATTTTTTTAATGACACTAGACTACGAGTGGAAAAACCATCTTTTATCTCTTGATAAAATTAGAAACAATATTAACCTTAGGGCGTATGCTGGGAAAGATCCTTTTATTGAGTACAAAAGAGAATCCGCTGAGCTATTTCAAGATATGATATATGATATCGAGGAAAAGTCTTTAGTGAGGATATCTCATGCCAAGTTACAAAGCGATGTTAGTAAAGAGGAGATTCTAGATAAATTTGTAAAATTATCCAAATCAAAAGAAGGTGCTCAACATAAATATTCGGTTAACGATTCGGGGTTAAGTGATCAGCAATTGCCTAAAAAAACAGAGAGTATTAAAAAAACTAGTGATAATAAATTAGATGAGTGGGCAAATACCGGTAGAAATCAGAAATGTCCTTGCGGTAGCGGCCTTAAATATAAACATTGTCACGGAAAAATTACTTAAAAATGACTGATAGTATAAATATAGAAAATTCAAAAGATCAACATAAGGAAAACCTTAAGGCCTTAAGTCCCTCTGTCAAAGAACCTAATCCTAAACATAATGTTGAGTCTGCAGCAATTAAATTGAAGAAATTAATTGCTAGCGTTAAGTCAAAAGGATATATTACCTATGATAAAATCAATAAATACATTGAAAATGAAGCAATAGATCCTGATAAAATTGAAAAAATATTTGATATTTTATCAGAATTTAAAATTCAAATTGTTGAAAAAGAATCTGATCATGACTCTAGAGCTGAAGATGACGAAAAATCACAAAAAAGAACAGAAGATTCGGTAAAAAACTATCTTAAATCAATGAGTAACCTCAAGTTATTAACTCGTGAGAATGAGGTTGAGATTGCCATGAAAATTGAAGCCAGCAGGAATAAGGTTGTGGCAACCCTATGTTCAACACCAGTGGTAATGAAATATTTTATTGATTGGTATGATGGCCTATCTGGGGGCAATTTACTACTAAGAGACATTATTAGGATTGACGAAACATACAATTCTGAATTAGAAGAAATGTTGAAAAATAGTGACCAAAGTGCTAGCAACAATGGAGATATTATTATTGATAGCGATTTAGGTATAATAGAAGATGAGGAGCCTGAGGAAAATGACCTATATGGAGAAGAGGATGAGTTTGATTCTATAACATCTTTCGTTTCTATGGAGAGGATATTGATGCCCAGAATGCTAGATTTACTGCAGAAAATTTCAGATTTATCCGAAAAAATCCTTAAGAAATTAGAATCTGGCGGTTATGATAAATTATATTGTGACAAAAGAAGTAAAAAACTTGTTGATAATCTGGATGATTTAACAAAAGAGATTAATTTTAATGATGATTTAATTAAGTCTTTAGTTGGTCAGCTATCTGAAATAGATGAGCAAGTTAGAGAAAAGGAAATTGATTTGTTAAGATTATTTACTAAATATGGTTGTGAAAGGGTTGATTTTTTGAAAAAACATCAAAATATTGAGAAGGATAACTGGGTAGAGCAAATAAAATCTTCTGGCAATAAGCATATGAAGAAATGCATTGCTGAAAAAGAGGAGGAGGTTATCAAGATTAGAAAAAAGATTTTAGATTCAGTAAAGTTAACTGGTCTACCTTTAGATAAATTCCGTAACATTATATCTATTATCAGGCAAGGACAAAGGGATGAGGTTAAAGCTAAAAAAGAAATGATTAAAGCTAATTTAAGATTAGTTGTATCCATTGCCAAAAAATATACCAATAGGGGGTTGCAGTTTTTAGACTTAATACAAGAAGGTAATATTGGTTTAATGAAGGCAGTTGACAAGTTTGAATATAAAAGGGGTTATAAATTTTCTACTTATGCGACATGGTGGATTAGACAAGCAATCACTAGGGCAATTTCTGACCAATCTAAGATGATTAGATCGCCAATTCACATTAATGAAGGGTTAAATCAAATTTTAAAAACCCAAAAGAAGATGGTTCAAAAAAATCAAAGGGAGCCAACCGTTGAAGAAATTGCCAAGGAGCTTTATATGACTGTAGACAGGGTAAGAAAAATTCTTAAAACTTCGAAGGACCCGGTTAGCTTAGAAACCCCTCTTTCTGGCGACGATGAAAGTATTTTAGGTGATTTTATTGAAGATAAGGCGGCAATCTCTCCAAATGATGCGGCCACTTACGGTAAGCTGAAAGAATCCGCAACTCAAATTTTGTCAACCTTAACCCCAAGAGAGGAAAGGGTTATAAGAATGAGGTTTGGTATTGGTATGGTAACAGATCACACCTTAGAGGAGGTTGGAAGACAATTTTCGGTTACTAGAGAGAGAATTCGTCAAATTGAGGCAAAAGCCCTATCTAAGTTAAAGCACCCAACTAGATCAAAGACCTTGAAGACTTTTTTTGACAATTAATTGATATTTTAATTTTATATCTTGTTATAACTATTTATTAGCCTGCTATAATCTTACAATACAGACTTACTAGTTTAAGATCAACTTTGACATAACATATAGATCATGTTTGGCTCTTCAGTAAAAATATACAATGTCTATAAAAACAATAATATTGGCGGTGACAATATAAAGATAATAGAGGATAATATTAACTATAATGTTTTATTTTTTGGCTTTTTGTGGTTTTTGTATCATAAAATATGGCTAAAATCTTTTATAATTATGTCTATTTCGGCAATTTTAGTAATACTAAACTTAGCTTCTCTAAATATCTTTTTTTATATTTTTATAGCCACAAATGCTAATAGTTGGTTAGGAGAGCAATTACAAAAAAGTGATTATAAATATGTTGCTACTTTGTCAGAAGCTAACAAGTTAAACGCCCTTAAAACATATTACTCTGAAGATATAAATTAAATTTT
>CERI01116002.1_pt1 | contig 49685 bp, 44 predicted proteins | sample 350261 | NCBI WGS metagenome assembly CERI01 (sample SAMEA2620979, study PRJEB7988) | marine metagenome | isolation source: saline water (ENVO:00002010), including
AAAAAAAGGTACCTAAGAGTATTGGTGGATTCAAAGGCAACGAGAACTCTCGAAAGAAGAAATATTTTATTTACAACAAATCACAAGAATGATCATTTTTTATATTTTAACAATAGAGATTTAATTAATAAAAGAATTTTCAAATTTGAACAAAATCTTAATAAAATAGAGGGCTGTGAAGTTTTAAAAACATTTCAAGATTTAGACATTATATCTCCACTTTCTTTTGTTAGATTTTATTTTGAAATTTGACAACTTAAATTTTTGAAAAACTAATAATTAGTATTATTTAATTTATTATGTATGATTCTAAGTGATGAATAAAAAACCTTTTGGTCTATCAACCATAACAATATTGCAGGACTTTGTTTCTAAAATAGTTGGACTTTATCCAGCACATTTACAACATAATTTAGGAAAATATATAGCTCTTAAAAAGGCACATTTTTTAACAGCTCTATCAGGCATAGAAGGAGACTATCTAGATTTTGGAGTATTTACAGGTAGTTCATTAGCACACTCAATAAGAGCTTATAGTTCTATTAATGGTGTTGACAACAGAGAATATGTTACTCAATTTTATGGTTTTGATTCATTTAAAGGTTTTGATGAGAATGAAAGAGAATTTTCAGACCACCCTTTTTTTAAAAATGAAAATTTTGTTTCTTCTTATGAAAAAGTTATAAAAAGAATTTCAAAGCTGGAAAAAAAATATTCAGTAAAGTCCCATATTGTTGATGGATTCTTTAAAGACACTCTAATAAATAAAAATTTTGCTATTGAAAAAGTATCTATAGTTTTATTAGATGTAGATTTGTATATGGCCACTAAGGAAGCACTAAATTTTTTGACACCATATGTCCAGAATGGAATGATTATTCTAATTGATGAATATGGTGTTCCATTTCAATCAAAAAATTCACCAAAGAGCGCTTTGTTTGAGTGGGAAAAAGTGAGTAATTTTAACTTAAGTTACATTGCATCATATGGAATGTCTGGTGCGATTTATCTTGTAAACACTACAAATTAAATTTTATATATTTTTAAATCAGATGACTATATTGGATAAATGCTAAGGTTTCCTCAAAATATTTTTGGCAAGGAAATGCAAAAAAGCTTTTTTATCAATAATCCTCAATCTATATATCTTGATATTAAATAAGCAGCACTCAATAGAAGACTAAGATCAAATGGTTAGACTATATTTGAAAAACAAGAGGTTGGCGAATTGATTCTTCCTCTGAAACAATAAACATAAAATTATTTATGACTCACTAGTAATCAATTTACAACTTAGAGTGTTTCTTAGAACACAACTTCTGGAAAATCCAATAAACAGGGGGACTATTTCTTTTCTAAAACTACAGAAATTCCACAAGCAAAGATACTAGGAAATAACTTAACTAAAAGTGTGTCTAAATTATCTATTAATTTTAAAATTCCATTTGGTAATTCTGGCATTTTTGTTTTTGCAGTTACTCCTCCAGATAGGGGTAAAATTAAAACCTCAGAATATTTTTTATGTATAATTTTAAAATCAGAAATTTTATTTTCAAATTCTATCTGGTCATCAAATAATAACTTAGGAATTGAGCAATTTGCAGACCAGGGATCATGAATATCATTCATAATTTTACTAATATCGTAAATATTTTTTGTTTCATCCCAGCCTTCGTGTTTTTTAAGATATAACAAAATTTTACAAAATATTGAGGTGTATATTTCTTGAATAATTAAAAATTGACCACTTTCCTATTTTTTTCCAATATCTTTTAAAAACTTGTACGGATTAGCTAAATGATGAATTGTGTGTGAGATGATTATTTGTTGACCGCTTATTGATGAATCACTTATATTGTTGAGATCAATTGTATCTTCTACCCACTCATTTTTAGTAAAATCAGTCATAAAAATTTTATTTTTAATAAATAACTGACTAAACCCAGCTCCTGAGCCGAGTTCAATGGTTGGATCAGTCTTAATAAAGCCCTCCATCCATTTGTATCTTTTTTTCAATAAGAAAGTTAGATTATTAAATGGGTTTTCTAAATATTGCATCCTTGCTTCTGAGACATTATGTAAATGATTCATTTTGCTTTCGTTTGGTTTTAATATTAATTTTTTCCAATTCATAATTTAAGTATTACTCATACAAAGTATTAGATAAATTATTTAAACATATTTTTTTAAAATTCTTAGCAGTAGTTCACTAAATTTATAACAAATCAGTATAAAAGTTAGTTAGAATAGTTTTGAAAGATTAAATTTAAAATTCCTAAAAGTAAAATAAATGAAAATTAAAAATATTTCTAGTTCAAACTATTTGTTATTATTATTTGCCGCACCATTAGTTATTAACTTTCTAATAAATTTATATAGGGGTGAAATAAATTTTGAACCTTCGTTAGTTGCTTTTTATATATTTTTATCTACCACTCTGTATTCTCTATTTTATTTTCAATTTGGCGTATTGATTAAAAAATTATTAAACCTAAAAAATATTAGCTACGGTATAACTATTTACTTCTTATCTTTTTTTATAATTGACAACACATTATTGTTTGTAACTAAAAATATAAGTTTTCAAAGACTACATTTTATAGTTTGTATCTTTTGGATTATATTACTTATAGCAAAGATGGGGTTATCGAAAAATATTCTTATTTTGCTGGGTTTTAAAATCTCATTAATCACTTTTCACATCATTTTTTTACTTAAAATTCCAATTAATTATAGTTTCGTTGGTGATGTTAAATCAATGTGGTTGCCATGGCTAAATACACTTTATGCCAATAATTCTTATTTTTTAATGAAAACAAACACTAGAGAAGGTGCTGGCTTACTTATCACCCACATTCAATCTACAATTTTTAATGATGGTTTTCCTTTTCAAAATTATAATTTTATCCCATCAACTACATATATTTTATTTTTATTGGGGATGTTATTTATTTACGAATTAAAGCTTCCAAGAAATATAACTTTTTTTATTTGTACAATTTATTCAATTTTAATAATAAACAGTGATTGGCTTAATTATTTATTTGTTAGCTCATTAATGGGTGAAAGTATTTTAAGCATACTGTTTGCGATTCTTTTAATAAATTTCATGAACATTCATAAAGAAAACCATAATAGATTTAACAAAATATTATCTATTTTACTATTTAGCCACATGTATCACACAAAATTCTTTGTAAACATTATTGTTTATTTAATTATTTTTGTTGTTTGTATTTATAGACGTGAAATTTTTTCAATATTATTGTCACTATTTACCATTTCTATAAATGAGTTAAATTACAGATTTTTATTGGAAGATATTTCTAGAAATGAACTTATTAAAGAGGCAAATCTAGCCTCTGTATTTGAAATGGGGATAAAAGGATTTAAGTTTATAAACATAGAAAATATCTTTAAACATATTGCTATTGATAAACCAATGGTTTATTTAATTACGTTAGGTTTAGTTATACATATTATTAATTTTAGTCTTAAGCAACTAAGTTATTCATCAAGCTTTTCTCTTTCTTTGTTGTTCATAAATCTAATGTTTGTAATTTTTCTCTATATTGCAATATGGAAAGATGTCGAGTATGAATCAGCTTACAGATATATACTCAACCTATTTCATATAATATTATTTTGGATAGGTGTAAACTTGAAAGATCTTTTAGGTAAGAATCTTAGCTTGACCAAACTGAAATAATGCTGTCAGATCTAAATTGAAAATTTTTATTAAATATTTCAATAAATCTAAAAAATATATGAAGCATTTTCCAATGAACTGGAATATAGAGAAATCTCTTTGGAGATATTTCTAATAATTCCTTGAGTGTTTGCTCTTCTTTATTTGCTATTACATGAATTTCATCTTCAAAATAAGCAAAATCTAGGCTGAACCTTTTTAATTCTTCTTCTGTTGTTTTACGAAATATTTTTTTATTAGGATATATTATTGGAAATATTTTATATTTATTTATAAAAATATTGATCTTTTCGTAAAAACTATCTTTCTGTACATTTTTTTCATTAAGTACAACAGAGCCAAGCCTAACAACTGGAAATTCATTATCTAATGCAATTTTTTCACACATTGCTTTAGTACTATTGTATAAAGATTTGTTATTAGCTGAGGCAAAGAGTGTCGAGAAAAAAATAAGCTTTATCCTATTATTTTTACAAAATTTAGCGACTTTATCAAAACTACTTATGTTAAGTTTCTCATAATTTTTTAATCTTGTATTAAATTCCCATGCAAGAAAAAAAACCATATCAATATTATTAAAAATAGATTCATCCAAGACTTTACCGACCTCAAATTTTTTTTCTGTACTTCTGCCAATTGAAAGAACCTTATGATTATTTGTACTTAAAAACTTTTCTAGAAAGCTACCAATGTATCCTGTTCCCCCCAGTAAAAGAATATTCATTTTACTATTCTAGATATTATTTTTAGAGCAAGTGCCATTGAAGTCATGGTCACTGGTCCGGATGGTATGTCAGGCATGACCGATGAGTCTATAAAATGTAAATTAGAATATTTTAAAAGTTGCCCATGTTCATTAAATTCTACTTTTTCAACCATACTTTCTGTTGGGCCTATTTCAGAAGATCCCAAATGAAAGCTACCATAGTTATTGAATTTTTTAAAAAATGGTATAGGTAGAAAAAAAATATTAGTAAATGAAAATAAAAATTTATTAAATACATACCAGTGATCAAATGTTCTAATTTTATGAATTCTCTCAAGATTAATTCTTTTCATGTTTATCTTAAAGTCATAAAATGTTGAATTATTTGAATGGCTGTAAACAAAAAGAATACACAACCTATTTTTAAGTAACACATTTACAAAAGTTAAAATTTTTTTGAATATTTTTGATAAAGAAATTGAATTAATCAAATTTGAATTAAGCAAATATAATTGTGTTCTTACTGTGAAATTATTAGCCTTTTTAAAATCAAAATAAATTTGAGGATATGTATTTTTAGAGGGGTAAGCACTTTTTTTACCAAACCAAATTAAAGGAAAAACTCTTAAGGTGCTATTTTTTATTCTAAATTCATCTCTACCAAGAAGTTTAGATGCTATGAAAGTACTTGATAAACAGCCAGTAGCTACAAATACTTTGGAATTTTTTACAATAAAGGTATCATTACTTGAACTTAAAATAATTTCAGAATCATTTTCAACTATATCTGTTATTTCAAAATTATTAACATGTTTAAAACCATTTCCGTATTTATCTTTTAAACTTTCTATAGTTTTAGAAGCATTCCAAGCAGACTGTTTATTTAAAAAAAGAGATGCGAGTGAGAAATTAATATTTTTTTTGTTAATTTTGATTTTATTTTTTTCAAGTTTTGACAGTATTTCATTTGTCTGTAAATCATAATCTTCTAACATTGTTTTTCCAAAAAAATCATCTTTTTCTGAAACAAATTCTATGGGTAATCTTAATTTTTGGACAATATATTCATAGTAGATTTTTAGATCCTCTTTTTCCAAACCCCAATTCTTAAAGTCATTTTTATCTAAAAAATGAGAGGTTCCTCCCCATATTTGAGAAAATCCTCCTACTGCTTTTGACGATACAGGTAGTATTTTTTTATTTCTAGAGTGTGTTATAAAATTTTCAGAGAAGATATTTTTTACTTTTTTTTGAATTAGATTATTGTTTGCATTGGAATCTAATTTACTGGAGTTATCTATCAGTACTACTTCAAAACCTTTTTCTAATAGATAGACACATGCTATAGTTCCAATTGGACCTGAGCCTAAAACATAATACTTACTCATATTTTACTTTGTAGATATTGAGGACAATATTTTTTGGATACGATACTTGTAAGGTAATAAAGTAAATATAGTCATTAAAATCCATGTTAATTTTTATACTAATTTATTTATTTTCTTATTTAATGTATAAGTAATTTTTATCAATAAAATCAACATATGGGGTATAAATTTCAAAATTTTTCAGTTGTTATTCCCGTACATAACGAAGAAAAAATTCTCCTCAACTCATATCATCAGATTTTTAAATTCTGTAAAAATACTGAATTAGATTTTGAAATAATATTTACAGAAAATGGATCCAGTGACAGTACAATCAATATTTTAAAAAAAATTTCACTTGATAATCCTGAATGTAAATTTATAACAAATAAAAAACCTAATTACGGAAAGGCCCTTCAGGACGGGCTTATTGAATCTCAGAATGAAATAGTTATAGTCTTTGATATCGATTATTTTTCGGAAAATTTTTTAAAAGAGTGTCTTAATTTAGAAGATAGTTACTCAGCAATAATTGGATCTAAACGACTTGCTGAATCTGATGACAATAGAAGCCTATTAAGAGTCTTAATTTCAGCTTCCTACGCATTAATTTTAAAAATTTTTTTTGGTACAAAATTATCAGATACTCATGGTATGAAAGCATTTAAAAGAAAAGCTTTCATAAACAAAGTATGTAAAGTTAAGTCAGATCAGTGGATGTTTGATACTGAGTTATTGTTAAGAATTGAAAGATCTGGAGAAAAAATTAAAGAAACTCCAGTGACTGTTAACGAAATAAGGCCAAGTGTTTACAATATCAGTTTTGACATACCAAGAACTATATTTCTGATATTTAAATTGAGAATACAACTAATGCTAGAAAATGATTGATTCCCTTAAGAAAACAAGTTATTTATTAGTACTTTACTCAATTATTTCTTTAGCATTCCTTGGTAAAAGATTTGCATTAATTGAAATCCCTATCATTCCTGGTTTTATCTTGGACTTTTTTTTAGTTATGTTATTAATATTTTCACTTTTTCTCACAAATAGAACTTATTCAGAAATCTTTTCTAAAAAAGAATTATTTCTATTGTTCTATTGTTCTATTGTTCTCTTTTGTTATCTATTGATATCAGACCCCAACAATATTAATGGCCTTGGGCAAGACTCTTTAATGATTATTTATCCCGTCATAATATATTGTATTCACAAATTATCAGAATTTAATTTTAAGAACTCTAAAAATATCCTGAAATTTTCTATAGTGATATACTCATTATTTTTATTTCTTGATTTTTCCCTTGAGAGATCTTTAATTATTAAAGGTTTTCTTGGTATAGATTTAACAAATATTAATTTTCCTTCAATTAATCCTACATATTTAAAACCAACAGAAACAATTTTCTATCTTTCTATATTACTTTTTTTCTATATGAAACACAGAAAAGCAGGTGAGAACTATTTTTTAATTTTTCCAGGTATAGTCTATGGTCTAAATATGTCTGACAGTAGAACCATACTATACGGATCTCTAATTTTCATTTTCTTACTATTTATAGAGAATCGTAATATCTTCACATTCAAAGATATTCTTTTCTTACTGATTGGAATAGTTATTTCCTTCTCTTTTGTTATAACGGATGATGAATCTTCTTTAAATAAACAAATTGCTTTAGAAAATTCTGATGTTGGTATGAGAAGGGTTAGATTGAATTCATATGATTGTTTAATAGAGAACCTTTCACTGCAAAGAGATAAAGTTGATTGTGAGAAAAGACAAACTGGGTTTAAGGAAGTTAATGCTGGTTACTTTCCACAGACAGAAGCACAGGGAATAATTACTCCAGAGACAAGGTCTGTTGTGGAAAAATATAATGATATTGAAAACTTATATGGCTCTGTAAATATTTTTAATGAGATAGTGATTAACTGCTATGAAGATCCACTATTTCAAATTACTCCTTGTGATAACGATGCGCTTGCACTGTATAAAGAATTTATTCAAATTAGAAACAAAGCATATGAAGGTCTTTGTGGTGATAATATTACTTGGAGAATCACACTATGGCGTAAGGCTCTTTATAATGAAAATACTAATTTAACAAATATTTTAATTGGAAATGGTATTGGCTATCCAATTCCTATAAAGCTAATTAATGATAATCAATTACCTATTGAGTGTTATGCAGAAGCAACGATGTCTTCAAAGCCTTTACGTAACGCTCACAATTCTTTTTTGACATTTTATTATCGATTTGGGTTGATTAATTTTATGCTCATATCTTATTTACTCTATAAAGCCCTGCTAAAACTTTATAGAAGTAGAAATTTTTCTATAATTATACTTGCTTTAGTAACAACATTTTTAGACCCAATACTTGATAGCCCAACAAGTTTATTTACCTTTTGTTTTCTAATATTTTACTTATTAGATGATAAAAACTGAAATATTATTTTTATAATTAATTTCTGATTCTAAGAATATTATCATCTAATTATGCAATTAATAAAAAAAGTACCCGTCAGTATTTTTTTATTTCTGCTGCTTCTTTTATTCGTAAGAACTGATTACAGATTATTAAATGAGCTTGCATGCTGCGGTGATGATTTTGACTACTATTCACATGCTTACTCAATTGCTGTAGACTTTGATTTTGATTATTCAAATCAATTAATTGCAGGTCATTCTGAAACCTTTTTTTATAATGGAAAAATCGCTCCCTTAGGATTTGTCGGTTCAGGGATATTAGCTTCACCTTTTATGTTTATGGGAAATATGTTAGATTTAGTAAGCGTAAATGAATCTATTAATAATAAAATATTAATCTACTCTCTTTCTTCAATATTTTATTTTTTTATTTCTATAAAGTTAATTTTCATTACTTTAATAAATTTAAATAAAAAACCTAACTTACTGTTTCTTATCTTAGCTTTTCTTGGATCTGGCCTTTCTTACTATGCATTTGAAAGATATAGCATGACACATGTTTACGAGGTGTTTACAATCTCACTCATTTTTTATTTGACAATAAATGTGCAACAAGATAAAAGCAAAAGAGATTTCTACATTTTTTTAATACCTTTAGTTATTTGCTTAGGAATATTGGTAAGGTATACAAATTACTATATAATTTTGTTACCATTTATATTTAAAAATTTATTTTTCAAAAATGATAAATCCTTATTTACAAAAAAAGACATTAAATTTCTAGGTTTTTCCTCAGTTATTGCTTTATATGTGTATTATTTTTTTACAAAAAATATTTACGGAATTTTTACAATCAATCCATCTACTTTATACATGGACAATTCAATACTTACAAATTTTCTTTCTGAACTGAATAACCCCATCCAATTTATTATATTAAATATTAAATCAACTTTTATTATTTTATTTAGTCAAGAGTTTGGAATTTTTTGGTTTAGTCCAATTATTTTTTTTGGTATAGTTTCAATAATATTTAATTACAGAAATGCGGGATTTCTTTTAACTTTTTGTATTTTTTGTAGTTTTATACAAAATATTGTTGTAGTCATTATGTGGCAATCAACAGCATCTTCTTACGGTTTTAGATACCTACTATCCCTTGTCCCGCTCTCTGTTATAATTTTTTATTCATTGGAAAATAACTATTTTAAAAAGCTTTCGATGAAATATATTTCAATTTTTTCATGTTTTGGATTGTTAAGTGTATTATTCTTTGAATCAACATTCGCAACTGAACTTTCGACTGTGGAGGTATTAAATTCTTTTGGAAACAATACTTTATACACAAATCCAAACTATCTTTTTGGATTCGTAACTTCACTTATTAATTTTGAAGCGTATTTGAATATTTTTGGAAATAGTTTTCTATTCGCAATAATACTTAAGTTTTTATTAGTATTTGGCTTAGAAAGCACAATCATTAATGCTATCCCATTTGACTTACCAGATCGTTTTGAATTATTTTTAGATATACTGGATGGTATTTCAATGTTCAACTTTTTTATAATCTCTCTATTTTTATTTTTCTTTTTAAGATATTTTTTTAATATCAAAAAAAGTAAATTAAGTTTTAACTTTTCTGACCAACTTTAATTAATTTTAAAATAAAGCCAGTACTAAAGAATAATAAATCTAAGCTAAAATAGATTATTCTTAGATAAATTAAGACATTAACTAAAGAACAACTTTGAGTGTCTAATAATATGAGTGTCAAACCTTCTCTTACACCGATTCCAGCAGGTGCGCCAATTAAAAATGAACTTGCATATGTTGAAAATAAATAAGTTAAGCTATTCTCTAGCGAAACATCTGCACAGAAATATACAAAAAATAGATTTAGCATCATTATTTGAAAAATTACATGAAAAAAGAATAATGAAAGGTAGTAAAAATATTCATTTAATTTAATAAAGAAGATAATAATTGATGAAAAAGTAAATAATATTATTGTGCTGAATATTAGATTTGACGATGTGAGCACTCCAAGTTTGAAGGAACTAAAAATTACTAAAAATATAAATATTGGTATAAATTGTTCAAATAATACGCCTTTTGTAATCTTTTTTAAAGAACTTTTTGTAACCTTGTATGACATTGATCTATAAACAAATAATCCAATACTCCCAGGAATATACTTTGCCATATTTGAAAATGCAAATATTATGAAGTTCTTAAAATAATTTTCTTCAATTTTTTCTTTTTTAGAGTAAGTATTCCATGAAAGAAATAAGAAAAAATAACTAAAAATCCCAAATATGAGTATATTTAAAACCTTTAAATGCAAGAGGGAAGATAATCTAATATCAAATATTTCTTTATATGAAAGATAGATACTGATAATAGAAATAATAACTAATAAATTACTGATATAAATAAATTTTTTCCTATTGTTGTTGAGTTTTCCAATTATGTAATCAATTTTTTTAAACATATTTTCTACTATGTATATATATGTTAATATGAAAATTCTTAATGTTATACTATAAATTATGTGTGGAATATTTGGTGTAAACTCGTATTCCATTTCTAAAGATCATTTAAAAATATTTCAACAAGTTGGTAAATTATCTGAATCTAGGGGCAAAGAAGCTTCTGGTTGGGCAGCATTTAAAGATAAAGAAATAACAACATTTAAATCTCCAAATACATTCTCTTCTAAAGAAAATTTAAAAAATCTACGTGAATTTAAATATTCTAATAAAAAGCCAAAATGGCTAATAGGACATACTAGGTTAAAAACCCATGGAGAAGAAAATATTTCTGAAAATAATCAGCCGTGCAGGATTGATAATGATGTTTTAATCCACAATGGTATCATCACAAATTATATTGATATTATTAATGAGTTTAATTTGAGTAACAAAAGGGAGCTGGATACATTTACGATAATTGGATTAATAAAGCTATTTACTGGTAAAAAAAATAGTAATTTAATAAACGTTTTGACTCAATCGATTGAAAAATTAAAAGGCGAAGTTTCCATAGCAGGATATTCTGAAAGATTTGAACAATTCTATATCTACTCAAACACAGGTTCAATATATTATTTAAGTAACAATGAAACAATAGCTGTATTTGCATCAGAGTATTCAATTGTTGAAAAAGCAAATCAAACATTGGATAATTCTTTTAAAATAAAAAAATTAAACCAAGAAGAATGTTTAATCTTTGATGAAAATGGTAGGATTTCGAATACTTTTAATATTTCAACAAAAGGTTCGGAAAGTAAATATAAAAATCTTAATTATATTATTAAAAACATACCGAAGGATGTAGAAATTCCACAAGTAGAAAGATGTTCAAATTGCATACTTCCATATACAGTCCCATTTATAAAATTTGATAAAAATAATATCTGCAATTTTTGTAGCGAATATAAACACCATACTTTAAAACCTATTACAGAATTAAACCAATTAATAAATAAAAAGAAAATAATATCCGGATTATCTGGAGGTAGGGATAGCTCATATGGACTTCTTAAATTATCAGATAAATTTGATGTAGAAATCATAGCTGCAACTTATGACTGGGGTATGGTTACAGAAATTGCAAGGAGGAACCAAGCCCGGGTGGTAGGTAAACTTGGAATAGAACACTTATGGATTTCTGCTGATATTGTTAAAAAAAGAAAGTACATTAAAAAAAACCTTCTTGCTTGGTTAGAAAAACCACATCCTGGGTTAATTCCAGTATTAATGGCTGGAGATAAGGTTTGGCAAAAGAAATTAAATTTAGCAAAAAAAGAAACATCTTCCGACTTTATTGTTCAATTTGAATGTCCTTATGAAAAAACTTTTTTTAAATATGGTTTTGCAAATGTTAAGCCAAGTTTCAAGACATCGCACTCGAGGATGAATATTTATTCGAATTTTAAATTATTCTTTTTTTATGTAATAAATATAATATTAAATTATAGATACTGGAATTTATCAATTTTTGATTCTATTAAGGGATTTTATTCTTATAACTTTGACATAAAAGATTATATTTTTCCATTTGATTATTTAGAATTTAATGAAGATGAGGTAAACAATCGACTAAGTTCCGAATTTCAATGGGAATTTGATAACACAGTTTCCACTAGTTGGAGAATAGGTGACGGAACGGCTCCTTTTTATAATTATCTATATTATAAATACGCAGGCTTTACAGAAAATGACTTTTTTCGAAGTAATCAGATAAGAGAAGGTTTACTGACAAGAGAAAGTGCTTTAAAAATGGTTCATTTAGAAAATCAACCAAGGGAAGAAAGAATTAAAGAATATTTAGATTATATAGATCTAAACTTTGAGTTTATAGAAAAAAAATTATTAAAGTTTTTTAATAATTCTAAGATTAAAGAGTGGACGAAAGTAAATATTGATAAAATCTAAAAATCTATGCGTGATAGTTCTTTCCTACAATGTAGAAAAATCTATTTTAAGAGTTCTAAGAGAGATAAATAAATTAGGTGTAAAAATTTTTGTAATTGATGATAAAAGCAAAGATAAATCAAAATTATTAATTGAAGATTTTATACAATCAAATAATAAAATCGAATTAATTGAAAATAAAAAAAACTTAGGTGCTGGGGCGTCACTTAAAAAAGCATTAATTTATGCTGACAGTAAAAATTTTGATGTTTTTATAAAAGTAGATGGTGATGATCAATTTTTAATTAATGATATTGAAAGTATTTATAATTTATTACTGAACGAGGATTATGATTTTATAAAATCAAACAGATTTTGGTCTGACGGAATAGTTGGAAAAATTCCATTTCACAGATTGGTTGGCAATATAATAGCAACTCTAATGATGCATATCAGCACTGGGACAAACAAATTATATGATCCGTTGAACGGTCTTTTTGGTGGAAATATTTCTATTATTAAGTTTCTTGATTCACGATATTATCCAAAAAGATATGGGTATCCTTTTTTCTTTATAACTGAGAGCATAAATAACTATTTAAAAATATTTCAATTTAATAATACAATTAAATATGCTGATGAAAAAAGTAATCTCAAAACATTGAGAGTTTTCTTAACTTTGCTATCAATAACATTGCGATCATTTTTAAATAAAATTAAATTTAAGACGACCAAGGATACTCTTCAATTTTCTGCCTTTTTAGATATAGTTTTTATACTATTTTCAATATTATTTATTTTTAGCTTTGGAAAAACATTCTCATACTATTTCATACCTTATAATGATGGGAACCAAGGCCAATGGCTTATTATTGGGTTATTCTTTCTATTTTCTTCTGTATTTATTTTTAATAAATCTTTTAAAATTGAATCAATTACTAAAAACAAAAATATTTATATTAAATAATTTATGAAAGTATCAATTTTTACCACTATGACTAATCCAGAAAAAAGAATGGATCCATTTAAAGAAGCCTTAGGGTGCTACAAAGATTTTGCTGATGAAGTAATTCAAGTTGGAGATAACTGGCCTGAGGAATTTAGTTTTGACTATATTGGAAAAACTTTTCAAGAGGGTTTTGATAAGTGTTCTGGAGATTGGGTTGTCAGGATGGATATTGATACCTTTTTTCACGAAAAAAATATAAATGATTTAAAAAATATCTTGTTAAAAAATCAGAACTCACCAGGGGTAGTTTTCCCAAAATATCAAATTTTTACACCCGAAAGATTCAATGTTAAAGCAAAAATGTGTATTGCCTTTAATAAAAAAAAGTTCCCTTCAATAAAACTAAATGGTGGCGGAGATCTATGTGACCCAACTATTAATGGAGAAATATTAAATCAATACAACCTTCCTAATGAGAAAATACCCATTTGGAATTATGATTCTGTTTTCAAAACGAAAGAAGTTATATCTAAAGATAGGGCTAGGTTTGCTAGAGCATGGGAAAGCTACTTTGGGGATTGGGGTGATAGAGGTGGAGGTACTGAACTGGAAGCTTTTAATGCATGGTTTCAAATGATAGAAGAAAGGTATAGTAAACACACATTGAAACTTAAAATAAAAGATCATCCTAAATATATAACTCAAAAATTATTAGACCTTGATGAAAGTCAATTTGGGTATGATGCGTTTGGTTTAAGAAAAAATATAAAAAGAAATCCTGTAAGTTATATAAAAAATTATCTTAATTACCTAACTTTATAGTGAAAGTATTTAAGAAAAATCATCTATACCTATTTTTTCTTTCATTTTTATATTTATCATTTTTTTTCTATTTAACAGAGCCTTTTTGGGGATTAATGGATGACGCTACTTCATTAAAAACAGCATTGCAGTTCTCAGAAGATCCTATTAAAACAACATATGAATGGGTAAAACACCATAACAAGAATGGAATGTTCAGACCATTTTTTGCTTTCCAACAATTTCTACAATTTAGTTTTTATAGTTTTGAAAATCCATATCCAACATTTTTATTAAATATAATTATTGTTTTAGTGGGGATTTATATATTTTCAATAAACTTTATTAGAAAAAAAAGTATTTTAATTTTTTATTCTCTATTTTTTTTATGGCCATATACATATGACTGGTTATTTTTACCATCACTAAATTCAAAATGGGGATTAATTCTATTTGGGATTTGTATTGCATTAAAAGAAAAGGCTTTCGTAGGTGTAATTAAATTTTTATTAGGAGTTACTTGCGTGTTAATAAAGTTAAACGTAGTTATTCTTTTACCCCTGAGTTTTTACTATGAACAAAAAAATAATAATGAACTATCTACAACTTATGGCATGATATTAGGACTAATTATTCAAACATCTTTTTTCTTTTATTATCCCGACAGTTATTACAACACAGGCATATTTGAAACAATAAAAAGTATTGAATTCCTTACAATACAAAATATATTAGTACTTATTATTGTTTTGGTTATTTTATTAGATATCTTGTTTGTTGAGAAAACTAAAGATGGAAGAATCAAAATTTTTTGTTGTCTTTCATCAATTTTTATTGCTTTAGCTATATTGAATCTCAGAAATAGCTCATATGCATATTTAGGTGCATTACTATTTTTTCCAATTGCCACTTATTTAATTTTTATATTTGAGAGATTGGATAAAGAATTAAATCTAAAAAAAAGCTACGGAGTTGCATTATTAGTTTTTTCATTAATCTTTTCAAATATATTCTTCTTAACACCAAGATTACAAAGATGGAGTGATTTAGATAGTATTACATCTTATGATTTCACTTCAAAAGCGGTCTATTTTTGTGAAGAAGGTCAAAAAATGATAAATATTTGGGACATTGAAAAAAACAATAAAGAATATTCATACTTTGTCCTATATCCCGATATTTATGAAAACATTTATATGTGGACTGATAATCACAAAGACCAATTTAGATTTATTGAGTTTGATGAAAGCTCTAAAGTCTCATTTAATGATTTATACGTTATTGACCCATTTTGTGACGAATCAAAGAAATTTTTTGATGTAAAACTCGATAAATGTAATCTAGATTATATTCACAATAACGAAATCAAATTAGTTAAAGTTAATTCATGCTAAAAAATTTTTTCACTTTAAGTTCAAAAATGCTATGTAAAACACTCCTGTTCATAAAGTTATAATCGATGAAATCAAAAAAGTTAATAAAAGAATATCTTACTTTATTTGATATTAATAATCTTGAGAGAATATCTTATAGACAGGATATCAATGGTTTACGTGCCGTTTCTGTCTTAGGAGTAGTTTTCTATCATGCTGACGTATTTTATCTAAAGGGTGGATGGTTAGGCGTAGATATATTTTTTCTAATTTCTGGATATTTAATATCTAATATAATCATTTCAGAAATGAACCAAGGTGTGTTTACTTTTAAAAACTTCTACATCAGAAGAATAAAAAGAATACTTCCTGCATTATTTTCGACATTATTCTTTTCTTCTTTTTTTGCTTACTGGATATTGAGCCCCGAAGCCATAGTTCAATATGCAAAATCACAAATAGCATCAATTTTTTTTGCAGCAAATTTCTATTTTCAAAATTTAGATTTCTATAACCTAGCTCCTACAAAATTTATGCCCCTGATTCACACTTGGAGCCTAGCAATAGAAGAGCAATTTTATTTAATTTTCCCAGTTGTTATATTTGCAATATATAAATTTTTAAATAAGCACCTTGTAACCTTATTAATTATTTTCACATTTCTTTCAATATACCTTAATGCCTTCGTACAAGAGAATATCAAATTTTATCAACTTCAGTTTAGAATTTGGGAATTTCTCTTTGGTGCTATTCTTATGATCCTTAACAGAAAAATATCTTTTAGGAGCAGCGAAAAAATAGGATTTCCATTAGTAATATTTTCATTTTATTTTTTTGGGGATGACTTAATTAATAACATAGAACCAAAACTTTTATCTTTACTAGGCATATCATTAATAATTTTTTCTAATAATAAAAATAGTAATATTTTTAAATTATTATCATCTAAATTTATTTCACTAATAGGCCTTTCCTCATTCTCTATTTATCTCTTTCACCAACCAATTTTTGCTTTTTATAGAATATATATAAATGGAAGATTTAGAAAAGAGTCGTTTATAGAACTGTTTTTTTTAATTTTTCTACTATTGTTTGTTAGTTATTTTTCATATATCTATATAGAAGTTAAGTTAACAAAATCTAAGTATTTTTACTATATTTTAATTTTTATCTTTATGATTATTTTAATATTTAGTATTTTTATAATAATTTCTGACGGCTTAGACTTTAGATTTGAAAAAACCTATTCTAGTTTAGAGAAATACTTTCTCGAAGAACAAAGGAGTGGCGTTGATGTTAATGATTGTAGTTTTAATTTAATATCTAATTTTGCACATTTTTGTAATACTGGATTTGATAAAGACAAAGAAAATTTAGTTATTATAGGAGATTCTCATCTGAGAACTACATCAAAATATCTGAATAACAGCCTTAAAGACAACTTCAACATATTTATTGCTATAAAAGATGGCTGTCCTTTCTTACTGCCACTAAATAATGAATCAAAAGCCGGATGTAGTGATGAAAGAAAATTAGAAGAATTTAATTTAATAAGAAGTCAAGCAAAAACAACCGTTATATTCGGTGGTAGGTTTCCATGGTACTATAACGGTGATTCATTTGAATCTAATCTAGGTACAACTAACGACAATATGGTAGCTGGAGGAAAGTCTTTACTTGACGGGCTAGAGCAGAATATTGATTATATGTTGAAAAATTCTGATAAGTTAATAGTTATTAAACCAATTCCCGAACTTGGAGTGTTTCCACTCGAGGCATATTTGTACGGATTTTATGAGCTTAATGAAGCAATAATGTTTAATTATGAACAATGGAATAATTATTCAAATGATATTAATAAGGTGATTGAAAATTCTAATGCTTTAATTGTCTCTCCTAACGAAATTCTCTGCAATTCTTTTCAAAAAAATAAATGCGTAGCATCAGATAAAGGTATTATGTTTTATTATGATGATGACCATTTGACTCTAGATGGTGCATCTCTTATTGGTGTAGAAGTAATTTCGAGAATAAAAAATTCGTAAATACATTCCATTAATATTTATAATAAATATAAATTTTTTACAATATAAAAAATTCACAAGGTATCGTTAAATAAGAAAAACAATGCTACATAAAAAATCACTTTATTTTTACATTCCTTTTTCTTGTCTTATGTATTTATTAGTTTTCTTTTACATTAAAAATCCATTTTGGGGACTAATGGATGACGCTACATCAATAAGGTTAGGGTTGCAATTTAGCTCCCAGCCATTATTAACTACAGCTGAATGGTTAATTCAAAATAATTCTCAAGGTATGTTCAGACCTTTTTTTGCAGTACAACAATACCTGCAATATTTTTTTTATGAGTACAACAATCCTATTCCAACATACTTTTTAAATATTTCTTTGGTACTTTTGGGAATTTATCTGTTTAGTAAAGTTTTTGTAAAGAAAGATAAACTTATAATTTTTTATGCAATCTTTCTTTTATGGCCATACACCTACGACTGGTTCATGATGCCAACTCTCAATGAAAAATATGGTCTTATTTTCATTAGTTTAGGACTTATGTTAAAAGTTAATAACCAAAATAGATTTATTAAGTTTATTTTTGGGTTATTGGCTTTATTGTTTAAGCTAAACCTGATTGTACTAATACCCCTTGCCTTTTATAAAGAAAAAAGTCAAAAGATTCAATTAGATTTAACTGCAGGTATGATACTGGGGTTGTTTATTCAGACTTTCTTCTTTTTTAATAATCCAGATAGTTATTACAATACTGGAATATTCGAAACTATTTTAGCAATTGAATTCGGTACAATTCAAAATTTAGTTGTTCTAATAATTTTATTTGGACTAATTATTGACTTTATTGTGTGTTCAAATAGTAAACAGGAAAAACTGCTTATCATTTGTATTGCAATTTCAATACTTATTTCTTTTATAATGTTAAATCTAAGAAATAGTTCTTTCGGATACTTGGGGACAATTTTAATATTCCCTATTTCTTTATATCTAATTTCGCTTGTTAATAGGCTAAAGTTTATGAATATTGATAAAATTAAAAATCTTACGCTAATTACCTGTCTTATTGTTTCTAACATCTTTTTCCTTACTCCTCGCTTAGAAAGATGGAGTGATATAGGAAATATTTTATCATTAGATTTTGAGAACAAAGCAGTATATTTTTGTGGTGAAGGCAGGTTTATGTTGAATATCTGGGACATAGAAAATAGGAGTATCCAAAATTCATACTTTACCTCTTTTCCAGAAATTGTATTATCAGAATCCTATTGGCAAAATAAATTTTATAATGATTTTAGATTTATTACCTTTCCTGGCCAAGAAAATCAGCATAAAAATTTTTCATATATAATCGATCCATTCTGTAATGAGTCAATTTCTTTTCTCAGTACAATCGAAGAATGCAGTTACAAGTCTTTATATAAAAATGAAATTTTATTTTTACAAAATATTGAGTGTTAATATTAATTCATTACATAATTAGGTCTAAAACTATATTTTTCTAACTCATTCAAATATTTATCTAAATCTTCACTTCTTCCCCACCTACTTGGTGAAACTAAACATGTTTTTTTACCTTTGAGGTATTCAACTATTGAGTAATTCAACTCTGGTAATTTTGTAAAAGTATCAATCCAAACCCAATCTGCTAAGTGATTAAATTCTACTAAACTTTCAAATTTTTCAAATTCTGAATAACGAGCTGAAATGTGGTTTTTAGAGGCTCCTTTTTGATTAATGATATACGGAATTTCAACATCAAGAAGAAAAAAATCACAATCTTTAAGTATCTCTTTAGTTTTTTTGATAACTATTTCTTCAATTCCTGTTTCTTTAATATTGACAACTAATAGCTTGTGCTTGAAATGTTTTAAATAGTCTTCAAAGTTTTCGCCCCCACTGAAGGGGTCGTGGTTTAGTATTATCTTATCTTCAAAGCACCTCACATCGACTTCAACACCATTGTTTTTATCAACTTTATTTAATTCTTCAGTTGTATTAACTCTATGTATTATTGGTATCATGGTTATGTAAAATAATTATAGCTCACAAAAATGAAAAAAATACTTGAAGAAACCTTAGAAAAAAATATCGAATTAAATAAATCAAATCTTGTGATACAAACATTTGGAAATTTAAGTATTAAAATCGATAAAGAACTGTTTGCAATTAAACCTAGTGGTGTGGACTTGAGCAGTATAAAATCAAACGAAATTTCTATTGTAGATTTAGATGGAAAACATTTAGCAGGCTTGCAGCCATCTGTAGACACACCAACACATGTCTACTTATACAAAAATTTTAAATCTCTTAAATCTATAGTGCATACACATTCGCTATATGCGAGTTCTTGGGCACAATCATTAATGAGTATTCCGGCCTATGGTACAACGCATGCAGACTCCGCTAATGGAGACTTGTTGTGCACAAGAAAATTGATACAGAGTGAAATTGAAAATAATTATGAGCACAATACAGGTGTTGTCATAAAAGAAACTTTGGACATTAATCATATTAAGATATCAGATTTACCTGGGATTCTAGTTGGAAGTCACGGCGTATTCTCATGGGGAGCAAATTCAAAAGAATCATTAAATAATGCAGAGATAATAGAGTATATTGCTAAGCTTGCGTATTTAACAAAAAAAATTAATTCAAAATCTGTTCCAATAGATAACTACTTGAACTCATTTCATTTTGATAGAAAACATGGTCCAAATAACTACTATGGGCAATGATTTATCAATTAAAAAAAGAAATAACTGAAATATTATCATCTGACAAAAATAATTTATCAATTACTTTTGTTGGCTCTTCTAAGTACAAAGATATCAAAGAAATAAGTGATATAGATATTGTTGTTATATGTAAAAATTTAACAAAAAAATATTATCAAACACAAATAAATAATCTTAAAAACATTGATGAAAAAATATACAAGAAAGAATTTGAAAAATTATACATCAATAACTCATTTGGGCCATTGAAGTATAATTCAAAAGGAACTTTGGTTTTACATATAATGATCTATGACATTAAGTCCCATAAGCAACATGTAATAGAAAGTCCTTTCACATGTTTAGACTGGTTATTATATAAATCATCCTACGGCCCTAACTTAAAAGAATTATACCCAGTTCTAAATCTCCAAATTCATGACTTTAAACTCGCTCGTAGGAGTTTTTCTGACTATAGCTATGAATTTGAAAATAAAAAATTGAGCTATAGAGAATATAAATTCACAGATAACAAAAAATATATTCAAATAAAAAAATACAAAGATATTGATAACTTAGAATTTATCGAATTCATGAATCATATAATTAAATTTTCACTATTTAATTTATGTAAACTAATCTCAAATAAAAATAAAATATTTTCGGAAAAAGAAGTTTTTGAAATACTACCTAATTTCTTAAAATTTAAAGCTCTCATTAACAAACTTGACAGATCTAAAACTAACTTATTAAGTCTAGACATTAAATCTATAGAAAAAGAATTCAGAATATTTTTAGATATTTACAATACTTACTTAAATAATCTAGAAAAGAAGTATCTTAGTAGTAAGGTGTATTTTATTAGGCACTCTAAAACTGTACTTAATGATGACTCATTTTTAGGAATTGGTCGTGATCCAGATATAAAAAGACCACTTAGTAAGTCAAAAGAAACATTATTGAAAGAAATAAGGGTTGATAAATACTTTACCTCACCACTAAAGAGATCTATAAATACGGCAAGACAAGTTACCAATACTTATGAAGTCTTGCAAGAATTAGTTGAAATAAATTATGGGAAAGCTGAGGGCTTAAATGTTAATGACTTATCAACATCTTACCCAAATATCATTAAATCTTGGAGTAAAGGACGAGATGTTAAGTTTCCATCTGGGGAAAATATGGAAGACGTTAAAAACAGAATTATCAGTTTTTTAAATATAGTACCACCGGAAGAGACTGTTATGGCCTTCACTCATCAAGTGGTGATAAGAGTAGCTATTTGCCTGGCTGTCGGTGCTTCTCTACAAGAAGCCTATAAAATAAATATAGAACATGAGAAACCGTATGAATTTTTTCTATATGATGGAGTACTGAAAATTAATATGCAGAGACAAGATATATATAAACTTTATAATCATGATTGAAGTTGGTATTTTCATAATTCCTAAAATAGAAATTTCTGAAAAGGTACTTAAGTGGAAAAAAATAATTGAGCAAAATTTTGGTGAACAGTTATATTTAAGTCATTTTCCACATATTACTCTTTCTAATTTTTATACAAATAATGTTGATAGAGTTGAAACTGAACTTAGCAAATACTGTAAAAATTTTAATAAAAATTTAACTATTAAAATTAATGGTACTAATGAGTTTATAAATGATCCATTAACTAATGGATCAACCCTGTACTTCGTTGTAGAAAGAAACACTGAAATATTAAAATTTCAATATGAAATAATGAAAAATATTGAACAACTTATAAAAACAAAATTTAGCTCCAACTTTGAAGATGCAAATTATAATTCAAACAATGAAAAGTATAAATATCCCTTTGTTGGCAAAGACTGGATACCCCATATTTCAATATGTTCTCTTTCAGAAGAACATTCAAAAAGTGAAGTAGTCAATACTTTTTTAAGTCAAAATATTGACTACAGTTTTAACATAGACTCCATTTACTTATATAAAATAACTAATAATTCACATACTAAAATCGCGGAAATAAGATTAACTAATGGTTGAAACAAAAATAATTTTACTTTCAGGAAAAGGTAAGAGATTTAAAGATAAGGGTTACGCAATACCTAAAGGCATGTTGAAAATAAATAATTTAGAGTTGGCTATTCTTTCTGCACAATCTATTCCTAAAACAAAAAAAAATATCTTTGCATTACAAAAAAAAGATGATAACTTTGATTTCAAAACTTCGGTAAAGCTTCACTGTGCAGAAGAATCAGAATATTTTTACTTTAATAATTATACAGTTGGTCAAGCAACATCATGCTATGAAATATTAGATTGCTATTCTGATTATGATATCAATTCATTTTATGTATTATCTTGTGATTTCAGTTTTGAGTTAAATGAAATTAAACTTAATAAAGCTATTAAAAATGATTATGAGGCTATTGCATTTACCACTAAAGCAACCAATCATAATTATCAAAATGCTGAGAGCTTCGGTTGGATCAGAGAAAAAAAAAATATTGTTGAAAAAGTTAGTTGTAAAGAGTTAATTACACCGAAAAGAGGTTCGGATTTTATTATTATTGGGGCTTTTTATTTCAAAAATAAGAACAAATATAAAGAGTACTATCTAAAACTATTAAATGAAAAAAGACTGGTAAATAATGAAACTTATATTGATACAATTATTGAGATGATGGTGGAAGATGGTTTAAAAGTATTTAATTATGAGGTTGATAATTTTAAAAATTTTGGTACCCCAGATCAGTTTGAACTTTTAAACTAATATGAAAACCTCAGTAATTATTCCATGTTTTAATGAAGAAGATAATCTACAGGTCCTATTTTCTACATGGTTAGAAAAAATTTCTGAAAAGAATATTGAAGTAATTTTTGTAAATAATGGATCTTCTGATAATTCTAAGAATATTCTTAATGAACTATCACTAAAATATAAGGATTTACATAATTATTTTAGAATAATTAACCTTCGTGACAATCAAGGATACGGAGGAGGTATTCAAAAAGGTTTAGATATTGCAGACGGAGATATACTTTGTTGGTGCCACGCTGACAATCAAACAAAAGTAGGAGATGTAATAAAAATCATTGAACTTTATGTTGCACAAAGTGAGATGAATGTGCTCTTTAAAGGAACGCGTATGTCGAGATCTCGATTTGATTACTTCTTTACCAATGTAATGAGTTTTTTTGTACGAATAATTACTGGATATCATATATCAGATATTAATGCACAACCTAAAGTTTTTTTAAGTAGCTTTTATTCACATGACGTGAATTACTCTAAAGATTTTCTTTTTGATCTAGACTTTTTACTAGATATTAAAAAAAAAGAAATAGAAATAATAGAACATGAGGTAACCAATTTAGATAGAGAATTTGGAACTCCTAAAGGTGGGGGTTCTCTTAGGGGTAAATTTAAATTGTCTACTAAGACAATCTCTTATTTACTAGGATATAGAAATGGGTAAAGTTTTCTCAAATTTAAAATTCAAAATGAGATTTTTAAAATTTTATATATTATTTGGTGTCATCGGATTAATAATTGAGTTTATAATAAGATATATAATTTTAAAATTCTATGACAATGATTTTTATGCAACAATAATTGGAATTTCTCTTGGAATTCTATTTGCATACTGGTCAAATACACAATTCAACTTTCAAATACCTAGACATAGATTACGAAGGGCTCTGTTTTTATTTATAGTTATTGGTGTATTTTCTAAACTTCTTCAAATAATTATAAGTAATACTTTGGGAATAAGTTACCTAAATTACGAAATTCAGAGATTAATCACTTCTGCTTTAATTTTTCTTTTGTTTTATTTTATTAATGTACAATTTACATTTTCGAATACTACGAAACTTGGTATTGCTATATATGCCAATGTAAACGAGAAAGTAAATAAGGTCTACTCAAAAGTCTTAATGAGTCCAGATTTTATTCAAATTGATTTGGTTGATAACACTATGTATGAGGATGCTGTCGAAGTTGATTTAAATGTGGTTAAGAGTGTTAATGAATACTGGCGCGGCAAATATGTTGAATTGCACTTGATGAGCAAAGATATTGATAGATGGCTCAAACAATTAGAAGATTTATTTAAATATATCGATATGATTATTTTTCCTCAAATTGCTTTTGAAAATGATTTACAAATTATCAAAGAATTTAAAAATAAAAACCCAAAAGTTGACATAGGTGCTTTTTTCAAAAATAATGCAGATGTAAAAACCATAAAAGAAGTCAGCAAGTATTGTAGTCAAATAACAATTATGGGTATTGAAGAATTAGGGTACTCAGGTCAAAGTTTTTCAGAAAATACCTACTCTATTCTTAAGAAGATAGATAAGTTAACTAATCGGAAAGAATTTAGACTTGAAGTAGATGGTGGAATAAACTCATCTAACTTTTACAAATTAAAAGTAGACAAAATAGTATCTGCATCATCAGTTCTTGAATCTGAAAATTCTATCAATAAAGTGTTAGAATTTAAAAAACTATGATTACCTTAAACAATAAAATAATATCCCTATTCGTAATATCTTTTTTGCTACTTAGCTTAAGTGTTCTGAGAGACTTGCAAAATTCTTTTCCAACTGAACATGGTGTTTATACTAATGAAATTCAAGATGAGTACCATACTTTAATTTTAGGAACAAATGAATTGTTAGGTATGGACAATGATGTCAACAGAGTTGGTTCATTTTCTAGGTTGATTGTTAAGGTTTTAAGCCCGATTGGAGTTTTTTACATGAATAACAACATGGGAGGAGAGCATCATGTTACGACTGAAAATATGCATGACTATGCTGGATACTCTTACTTAGAAAGAAATTTTGAAAGTTCTGACGATATCCTTAGAGATCCTAATATCCAGAATTACAGGTTTGGGATACTTCTAGCTAGAAATATATTATTTATTTTAATATTACTATCAACGTCATATTTATTATTTAAAGATAATTTAAGGATTAGTTCTCTATTCTTTCTATTTTCAACACTGTCTAGTTCGGCTTATCTAAAAGCTAAATCTGTACTATATACAGATTTTTCAACACTTTTTATTTTGTATCTTTTTTTTCTTTGCTATCTTTCTAAAAGTTTAAAACTTCCAATTAGGAACTATATTGCCTTAATTTTAATAATTTCATTAATTAGTAATGGACTTTCTAATTTGGTTTTAGTTCCAATAATTTTTACCATAACGAGCTTTGAAAAGAAAAATTATTATATTAAATATTTTATTTTTTTTCTCTCTGTATTTTATATATTTAATTTTAACGAGCTGGCAGATCCAATAAATTATTTAGATAACCAATTATGGAATTTGTATCATTATCAGACAGGCCACTACATGATTGAACCTGTAGGTTTACCGATGTTAAAAAAAATATTTTTATACAGTTTTCCATGGATAGGATCGATTTTATTATTATTTGCTTACAAGTTTATAAATAATAATGACAAGATTTTATTTATTATTTTATCGATAAGCCAGATAATAATAATATTAACATCGTCACAATTACGAGTATTTGTAGATAGAAACTATGCAGGGTTGATTGTATATGGTATTTTCATTTGTACATTGTTTATTAAATCACTTGAAGAAAAGATTACGCCTGTCTTTTTGCAAAATAATTTGATGTACTTTATAGTACTTGCTCTATTTATTGTAAATCCCCTAATACAAAATAATAATTTTAACTATAGAATTGAAAGTGCCATTGAGAAAGTAGGATGCGAAAATACATTAATTGTAAATGAAAAAGACTATAACTTTAAATTACAAAATTACGACTTTAAAAATATAACTATTTCTCAAACTGTTCCTGCTCCTGAATATTTTTCAGATTTGGAAATATTAATTTCAAAATATGATTGCTTAATAATAAAACACACTTTTGAATCAAAGAATTTAGCCACTTTTGTATCACCAAAGACTTTTAATCTTGCAACTAGAACCAATGAATATTATTTTTACTATAAATAATAAGAATTATTTAGCTGTTAAAAATTCTTCAACCTGAGAAATAGAAAATTCTGGACCATTATTTTCAATATGATGTTTCTCCCAACTAACTATTTCTTCTATTATTTTCTGGATATTATATTTTGCATACCAATTTAATTTCTTTTTTGCTTTTTTAGAATTTATTTTTAAAATGTCAACTTCTTTATATTCTATTTCAGTATTTTGTAAAATTTGGACTTTATTTTTATTAGGTTTCCAGGTATCAAACATTATCTGAGAGATTTGTTGAGAATTATATTTATTATTAAGTTCAGAGTTTAAATTGTAAATCTCAGACTCATTATTTTTGTAACTGCTCTCGGCTACCATAATATAACCTATGAGAGAATCTAGCACATACTGCCATGGTCTAATTGATTTTGGCATTCGTAATGTAAAATCTTTTGATTCTGTTAAGGATTTTACTAAATCAGTAATCAGTCGATTTTCTGCTCTATCTCCTCCCCCAATTACATTTCCGGATCGGATTACTGATATTGATAACCCGTTCCTTTTTTGAGAATTTATATAAGATCTTATAAGCAACTCTGCACTTACCTTGGTTGAACTATAAAAGTCTTGACCCCCTAGTTCAGAGTCTTCTTTATTTTCTGCATTTGGATATTTGTAAACTTTATCTGTAGTAGCTATAACTAAAGTTTTGATAGAATTATTTAAATTGGCAGACTCTAAGATATTAAATGTTCCAATAATATTAGAGTACACTGTGTCACTAGGATCTTCATAGCTTTTAATAACTAAACTTTGTGCTGCAAAATGGAATACTATCTCTGGATTAATTATGGCAATTATCTTATCAATATCTTCTTTATTTTTTTTTGATATATCTAAAAAGTATTCTGTTTTACAAAGTGAACTGATATTTGCTTTTGTATAAATTCCTTCTTTTTTTTCTCTTGATATTCCATGTACTTCAGCTCCTAGATAGTGTAACAGAACTGTTAACCAAGAACCTTTAAAGCCAGTGTGTCCAGTAATTAAAACATTTTTTCCTGTCCAAAAGCTAAATAAATTGGAAATCATATCTTTATTTTTTTATCTTGTATTGCTGCTTCTAGTATTTCTAATTCTCTAATTGTGTCTACGCACTGCCAGAATGAGTTATGTTTATATGCGTACAGTTTCCCCTCTGATGCTATTTGTTCTAATGGTTTTTTTTCAAACACACAATCTGTACCACTTAATAAGGAAGCTATACTTTTATTTAATACAAAATATCCTCCATTTATCCAACCTTCATTTGTATTTTCCTTTTCACCAAATTTAATGACTTTTTGATTGTCTATTTCTAAACTTCCAAATCGTGCGGGTGGTCTAACAGCTGTTAATGTCGCTAATGCATTATTTTCAATATGAAAATTTGTAAGATCAGTAATATTTACATCAGCAACTCCATCGCCATAAGTCATATAAAAATTTTCCTCTTTAATGTGATCTATACCTTGCTTAATTCTTCCTCCTGTCATTGTTTCAAGTCCAGTGTCTAATATTGTAATTTTAATTTCATTTTCAAATTCATACTGATTAGTTGAGCGATTAATTGTTTTATAATTATCACTAAAATAATCAACTATAAATTTATGTTTATATCCACCAAGAATGATTACATTCTTAATATTAAATTTTTTATAAATTTCAATTATGTGAATAATTAATGGTTTTCCTACTGCTTGAATCATAGGTTTTGGTATTTTTTCTGTATATTCCTTAAACCTTGTTCCTCGTCCGCCAGCAAGTATCATCAATGAATCAAATGTTGCCATGTTACTAATAATAGATAGTGAAATTAATAAATTGGTAAATTATAATATTTATATTGAAGAATTTATTCATTACAGGAATTACAAGTTATCTTGGAGAAAACCTATTTAGTAATTTAACAAACTACAACATCTTTGCCTTGGAGCATAGAAAAACAATAGCAAGTGCTCCAAATTTAACTATTCTTAAAAAACTTCCTGAGAATTTAAATCAATACTTTATAACTAACAATATTGAAATCATTATTCACCTAGCGACAAACTCCGAAAGAGTAAACCAGGTTGAGAAGATAGAAGACATCATTAATACAAATATAACTTTAGGATTAAAAATACTGAATGCTTCATTAGATTCAAATGTAAAAAAAATAATATCTGCTGGTTCTTATAGCCAAGATGTTTTAATTGATCCTTTGAATGCCTACACTATTTCCAAACAATACTTTGAAGATTTACAGAAAATATATTCTAAAAACTATAATTTACATAATACTTCAATCCACTTTGGTGATATATATGGACCTAAAGATAATAGAAATAAGTTAGTTCCTTTTATAAAGGCAAATGAAAATACTCCAATGATTAAATTTAATTCAGATGGAAAAGGTTACTTTTCACCAATATTTATAAATGATGCTATTGAGTCTATAGTTGAAGAGTTAACAAATGAACGAGAGTCTTTATTTGCACTCAAGTCGGCTGCTTCTGAACTAATATATGTTGAAGAATTTGTAGAATTATATAAGTCTATTAGGAATAAAAATTTTGAACATAAATTCACTGGTAAAACAGTAAGTAACTTTTCTAGTATTGATAATTTCAAACCGTCTAAAAACTTAAAATATAGTTTGAATGAGGGTCTTAACTTAATTTAGTTTTTAAAAATTTTAGAAGTTGTCTTTTAGATAATTTTTGCTCATATGGAAAATGATACTCAATGTTACTTAGTTCCTTTTTATATAATTTTTTAAAATTATGAACGAAGATCCTATGTCTTATTACTTCAAGTTGTTGATCACTTGGTTCATAATTAAATTTATGAATAAGCATTAAGAGAGATTTAAAATAACATGAGCTGAAAAGATGTCGGTCGGCATACATAGTAATTGAATCTTTACCCCCCCAGAAATTAACTATAGATTCATCAATAAAAAATACGTTTTTATCATTAAATACTCCATAATAAGTAAAGATTAAATCATTACCTAATAAAAGTGGCGTGCACTCAATATTTTCCCTGCCAAAATTTAATGCTTCTCTTATGATCGATGATTTTTGAACTGATATGGATGGAGAAGTTGGAATTGTATTATCTATTCTTAAAAATGAGTCAATAACTTGAGATTTGGTTATCTCACCATTATCTAATTTATAATAATTATACCTAGGCTCATTTTGAGTATACGAAAAGATATTACAATTAAAAATTAATGAATCAGCATTATAAATATTAAGATAATGGGATATTTTGGATAAAGCATTAGGCTCCAACCAGTCATCATCTTGTAAAAACTTACAATACTCAGTATCTATATCTTTTGTAGTGCTGATAAAATTTTCAATTGGCGGAATCGATTCTAAGTTTTTTATATATGAAATATAAATATTCTTATTATTATTTTTCCATTTATTTACCACTTCATCAGTAGCTTCTGAACTTGCATTATCAGAAATCACACACTTAATTTTTCCATCAAAATCTTGAGAGGATATTGACTCTAAATTTTTATTTAATAATTCTGGCCGATTGTATGTTGGTATTAGAACCGTTATCTCTTTAAGCATTTTCAATTCTTTTTTCGATTACCTTAATTAAGCTGCTGATAATGTAGCGTTGTTGTACTTTATTAATATGTGAGCCAATTGGTAAATATAATCCATTGTTGCCTAAATTCTCACTTATTGGAAATATATGGTTCGTAGAAAATTTTTTAGGAAGAGAAGGTTGTAAATGTAATGGCCAAAAAAAAGGTCTGGTTTCAATCCCCTTATCTTTCAGATCTTCCATAACTAAATCTCGTAAATTATCAAATTTTAAGACTATGCCAAATACCCAAAAATGATTTTCTATACTTTTACTTTTTTGTAAGGGTAGTTGAAAATAGTTTTGGTATTTTTTAAGTAGTTGTAGGTAGTATGCTCCTTGTTGAGTCTTTTCTCCTATGACGAGATGCAGTCGTTTCAATTGAGATAAACCTAGAGAAGCTTGAAGGGAGCTCATCCTGTAGTTCCAGTATAGATTTTCATGCACAAATCTTTTTTCATTAAAATCCAGGTTTCTCATATTTACTGCTTCAAAGTAAATTTCTTTGTTATCAGTTAATATCATTCCTCCCTCTCCAGTTGTTATGTGCTTGTTAGCGTAAAAACTTAAGGTTGATATTTCCCCAAATGAACCACATTTTTTATCATCTATAATTTGCCCGTGTGCTTCAGCAGCATCTTCAATTAATGAAATATTTTTATCTTTACAAAGTTGTAAGATTTCATTGGCTGGAGAGGTTAAACCGTAGGTATGAACCATTAGAATAGCTTTGGTTTTATTTGTTATTTTAGTTTTTAAGTCTTCAAAATTTATATTCCACGTCCTGACGTCTACATCACAAAAAACTGGGGTTGCTCCAGATCTAATAACAGCAGATAAACAAGAAATAATTGTGAACGCTGGGATAATTACTTCGTCCCCTTTACTTAGATGTAATAATTTAAATGAAATATCTAAGGCATTACTGCCATTAGTTACAGCCACTCCAAACTGTCTGTCAAATTTTTTTGCTACTTCAGATTCAAATTTTTTTACTACCGGGCTTGTGCCGGAAATATTGTTTTGTGACAGTGTTTTCCAAACTGCTAGTTTATCTTTAAAAGTTATAGATGGTTCAAATACATTAATCATATATTAAAATAGTTTTTTATCGGTTTTTGGATTATAAGGACCTTGTTTTACTTCGATAAACTTAGCATTGTTAATTGACTTAAGGCCGTGACCTCCAGAATACAAAGCTATGGAGTCACCAGTCAATAAAATGATTTTTTCTTGAAGTATTTCATTAATATTGTAAATTTCTACTTCAATACTTCCATCAATGACAACAATAACCTCTGAGGTCGTCCTTATTACTCTATCTTGTAAATTATGTATATGTCTTTTTATTGTTGTATTTTTTTTAAGATTAAATGAAGCAAATTGAAACTCTTGGCTTTCATCAGTGTAGAAACTTTTTTCATTGACAATCTCATCTGACTTTATAATTTCAGCCAGTAAAATTTGATTCTCATCATATATTTTCATATTACTTTATTACTTTAAATGCTGCTTTAAAGTAAGGTAGTGCTCTTTTTAATAAAATAAAAAAAGTGGTTCCTGATTTAGATGTTCCTGATTTCCTAGTTTCGCATATATACCCGACTTCAACCATTGATATATTTTTTAGTTTTAAATCTCTTATCAAATATATGAAGTAATCCCCGTAAGATGCATATTGAAACTGAGATAGTGAAAAATATTCTCTTTTACCAACAATAAAACCGCTAGTTACATCTTTGATGTCACAATTAATGAATAAGCGTATGATGTTGTTAAAAATCTTAGAAAGAGATACTGCAAGTACAGAGTCTTCAGACTGGTACACATTTTTTATAGCTGAAAAAAAGTTTGTACTATTGCTTTGAATACCTTTATATCCCCCATTTTGAACAAATCTTGAACCTATTACTACTTTACTTTTTTCATTAATTAATTCATCTAGCATGGCATCAATTCCTTTAGTTGTCATCGAGCCATCAGCATCAAGCCACATGACATATTCCTGATTTGAAATGTCGATTCCGTCCCAAATAGATAGTGGTAATGAGGCTTTATTTTTTCTCTTAATATATTTTATAGAGGTATGCACTTTGGTTAATTTAGTTAAAATGTCATGGGTATCATCAGTGGAACCATCGTCAACAACAATTACTTCACAAAAATTAATTTTTCTTTTGTTATTAGTTGTCTTGTAAATATCAGGTATAAGATTTAAAAGATTTTTACCTTCATTGATTGTTGGAAGAATGATACTTATATTTATTTTTAAATTGTCCACATAAAAATTTTACTGTTCAATTCAGACAGTGTTGCTATTTAGATAATTTTATTAATAAAATCCAGCCAATTTTATATTTGAAAATTTTGGCAATTATCTGGCTAGTTTTTGTGCCAAAATTTAAATTAAAAAAAGAAAAAATGATACCAAAATTAATGTGTTTTTCAATAGAAAAATTATGTATATTATTTTCATAAAACAATTGAAAAAATTCTTTTTTCCCTTTTTTGCTTATCCATTCATCTTCATAGCTGATTGGACTTAAATATTTTAAAAGTTTTGAAAATAGTTTCATTGAACTTTTGAAATTTGGAGTTGAAAATATAATATTTCCTTCTTTCTTTAGAAGAGTTTTTAAATATGTTATTAAATCTAAAATTTCTTCATCTGAAAGAAACTCTAATAAACCAATCACTGTTATGGTATCAAAGGTATCCTCCTTGGAAAGATTTTCAAATTCTTCAACAGTATAAAAAGTTTTTTCTGGATATTTAGCTTTTGCATACTCAATTTGATTTTTGGAAATATCTACTCCAATAGATTTATTACTCTTTAGATATAAACCCAAAAAAGTTCCAGGCCCAGTTGCATAATCTAAATGAGTAGCTTTCTTCTTAATTTCACTTGCTATTGTTGAAAAAGTTATATGATGCCATGCAGCTTGAATCCCTTTATTCTTATTTAAGCCAGATGTTAAAAGTTTATCGTAATATCCTTCTGTAATATCTTGATTCCAAAAATTTTCAGTAATTGTCGTCTCCCTATGATTCTTTTATAAATACTCTAAAATGATAAGTTTGATTGTCATAAAACTGTAAATTCGGATCCTGCCTATATTGCAAAGCATCTAATTCAAAATAATTAGTTTTGTAGTCATAAATTTCACAATGGATAATTGTATTATTTGAACAAATAATTACGTCTGGTTCTAACTCAACCAACCTATTGACTTCATTGTCTTGAACTTTCCCAATTTTTTTAAGATTATCTGTAATAAATTCTTCATTATGGTTTGAAGGATGAACTATATAAGAAAAATTAGGTTTGTCTAAATAGTATAGAACTAATAAAGTATCCAAAGCTAAAATACTGTAATCATCATTAAATTGATTATCTATTTCTGAAGAAAGTTTTTTAAGAGGATAATTAGAATAAATGATATCTAAATTTTGTAAATTAGATATTGAGGTACTTGCTACTGAAGAAATACCTGTTGCAACTCCTAAAAATATTATTCCTGAAAAAAGGACATTAGACAGAGGCTGTCTTTGATTTACTATAAGAAAAGGGAAAAAATAAATAAAAAATATTAGATGATGATAATAGCCATGTGATGCCAAATAATAAAAAACTATTGAAGTCAGTAAGAAATATAGATGGGGGGTTTTAAAAAATTTTAACTTATTTTTTAAATTATCAAATTTAATAAAATCTACAAATAAAGACACTGATAAAAATATTAGACCCAAATATGTCCATATATTAAATTCGTATAAAGATCTTAAAAAATCAATTACTGATTTTACGAGATTCATACTTTCACCTCTATAAGCATTAGGTATTGTGAACAAAGTAGACCAATAAACATCCAACTGACCGAAAGCAAAATATATTATAAAGAAAAAAATATGTAAAAAACTTGTACCAAAAATAAATAATATTATCTTCTTTCTGTTAGTAAAAAATAAATGTATAACAAACGGTATTGTAAATAAAGCCGACCCAATATTGATCAACGAAGCACAAGACAATAGAAGACCCATATAAAAACAGGTTTTATTGGTTATCTTCTTGATGGCTAGAAAATAGTAAGCAATGGATATGAAGAATAGAGAATAGATTTCTGAAAATTCAGCACTAGCCCAAGGCTGACTCATAATAGACAAATAAAATAAAGAAGAAAATAGAGCTTTATATGAACTTTTCGTAAAACTCTTAATTAAAACATACAGAACTCCAACAATTGCAAATAGTATTAAATCGTTCAAAAGTTTAAAGGCTATCAAGTTTCCAGCGGATAGCTTAATTAAAATGGCATAAAAATAATAAAATAAGACCTGCTTACTTTCCCATTGGGTCTCATATGGAAGGTTTCCACGGAGAATATCTTGTGAAGAAACCAAATACGAATTTGTGTCCCAGTCGATAGTTTCGTAGTTGAGATATGTGGATTGAGTAACTATTAAGAACAAAAAAATTAATATATAGCTACTTTTGATGTTTGATCTTAAAAGATAGTCTTGAATTTTATTAACTTTAGAAATATTATGTAGCCTGACCTCGTAAATTTGAAAACATAAAAATAATGCAAAAGCTAGTGTTGTTAAAGCATATATATTTATCATCAGTTAAGTTTAAAAGAATCTGATAATGAAATGATTTAATTTTCTATTACTTTATTTTTATAAATTGATATAAAAATTAAACATATTAAAAGAAATAGTGAGATTGACGTACCTGCATTTACTGAAATTATATTTGGATCATTCCAATGATTTAGAAATAAGGTATATGATAAATATGATAATAAAGTAAAGCTTTTCAATAAAGAGCTCTCAATTTTAATAATGTTTAAAGCAAAAATTAAAATTATCAAGTTACCTATGCTGTAATAACTGAATCTGATAGGTGGATACCAACCAATAAACGACCAAAAAATGAAAATGAAGGCTGATAATGAGATTATATAATATTCAAATGAGTAATTTTTAAATAATACTTTGCTATTTTTTAGAAAATGATTTGCTAGGATCAACATTAACGGTATTAATAGATAAATAAGAGTATCGTAGTTGTCTGCAAAGTAACACTGAAAATTCTCCGGAATACTTACACAATGCCATTCACTTTGATATCTGACCTTTCCCCTGACAAAATCATATAACCAGACGAATTGGCCCCAATATGCTGAATTTGCGTCATAAGGTTTTTGATTAAGACCAAAATATATAAATAAGTTATAACTTACATATGGAATAAGCCCATAAATAGCGTTAGCCAACTTCTTTTTTAAATCCCCAAACAAATTTTGATGGTTACTAAAGAATAGGTACCAAATAAATCCTATTAGAAATGATCTATGCAACAAGAATAAAGTACCAATCAAAAGAGAGTTTTTAAATGTTATATTTATATTTTTTTTAATAAGAAATGGATAGAAAATGATTACCAACATGGTTAATAATTGATGAGAAGGATCAAATATTCCCCATTTAAATAATGGGCTTAGTAGAACTATTAATGATAGAAAAATATAGCTATTTGATGTTTGTTGTTTTTTTATATGTAATATATTTTCTAATAATGTAACGACTATCAATACGATAAAACTCTGTACAAGAAAGGTTGAGATAAGTGCATTTGTAGTGGAATTAATTCCAAATATGTTAATTATTTCATAGAAAAGATTTACAGAAAGTATCGAGAGTGGCCTTGATTGGTAGTTGAAAGTTTCAGAAAATACATTTTTAAAGTCTGTAAACCCTTCATGGTAAAATTCTTGATCACAACTTTTTGGATATGAAAATTCAAATTTGCTATCTAAAAATTCATATTCGTACAAGATTATCTCATTGCATAAAAAATAATTTGGTTCTTGAATATTGAAGACAAAATAAAACATAAATAAAAATGAAGAAATTAGAAGAATTAATAAATAATTTTTAAATAGTTTTTTTGCTTTCAAGTTACAATATTATAAACCTCTAATTTAATGTATTAATTAACTTAATGAAAAAATAAACCAAGGGATAATTAATATTAAAGAATGAATTTAAATAAATTAACATTAAAATTTTTAATTCTTTTTTCTTATTTAAATCTACTGATAATTTTTGATGGAAATATATCTTTAAGATATCTTTATGATGATGTTTCTAGGTTAATTATTCTTGGTCAAGACTTTTTTATAACACCAATATATATAGTTTTAGTAGTTGCTGTTGTTGCAATTATTACTGATTATTTTTTTAGTAAAAAAGTAGATGTTAATTTAAATAACATCTTCACTTATCTGTACAATTTTTTGATCGTTACTTTTTCTACACTTATAATTTTTTATTTCTTAAGAATCTATGATGTTTCTAGGTTTTTGCTAATTATATTTTTAATAACATGTCCTTTAATTTTTATGATTTCAAGTTATATTAATTTGCAAAAAATTAACATAAGATACGTACTTATCATTGCTGTATTGGGTATTACTGCTAACTTTATGATAAATTCCAGTGGAACTATTAATAAAGCACTCAGTGTTGATAGGGATTTGTTAGAAAGCGTTGTTGATGATTCTGAGGAAGTTGTAAAACCTATCAGCAAATATCTAAATTTCTCACCCTCTAGAGAAATCAACGAAGGTTTGCCAAAAAATATTAAGTTGTCGCTTGAGTATGAGCTTACAAAACATCAAATCTGCTGTTTTGAATACAGTTTCTATGAAAATGGTGGAAAAAGTGTTGGCTATATAGAGTTGTATGAAGATAAACTTCTATACATAACAGGTTCAGGTATTTTACTTTATGCCAAAAAACCAACTATTGATACTGATCAAGTTAAATTTGATGAAATAAAAAATAATCTTAAAGATGTAATTACAAATAGTTATGTATTTGACTCAATTGGTTGGGAAAGCATTAAAGATATGATAATAATTAATGAGAAAATTTATATTAGCTACATAGAAGAAGTTAAAAATGACTGTGTCAGTAATTCAATAATCAGTGCAGATTTTAATTTCGAATATCTTAATTTTGAAAAATTTTATAGTATTGACGAATGCATTTTAAGATCTGTAAGCCCATTTAACGCACATCAGTCTGGCGGTAAATTAGCCAAACTACCAACAGATGAAATACTTCTAACTACAGGTGATTTTAGAGCTTATGACAAACCTCAAGATATGCAAAGTAAATTTGGAAAAATACTAAAAATTGATATCAATACAGGACTTGATCAGATTATATCCCTAGGCCACAGAAATCCCCAAGGATTAATTCTTTCAGACGACACTGAACACTTACTAATTTCTGAACATGGTCCCAAAGGTGGAGATGAAATAAATATAATTAATTTAGAAAAAGTTCAAAACTATGGGTGGCCAATATCATCCTATGGCACGCATTATGATGGTGGAACCCGTCCGGAAGCTCCCCTCAACAAATCCCACGAAAGTTATGGCTTTGTAGAACCTGCATGGTATTTTGATTATGAACAAAATGATTTACATGGGATAAGTGCAATTGAAAAAGATTATGATCTTTTAGGGAATAATTACTTAGTAGCAACTTTAAAAGGTAATATTATTTACGAAGTAGAGATTGATTTTATAAATTCAAAAGTTCTTGACCTCTCTCCCATGAAAGTTGGTGCAAGAGTAAGAGATATAGAATATGATAAAGATAATAATTTTTATTATTTAATTATGGAAAACACACCTTCAATAGGTATTCTTACAAAAAATAATAAATAACAACATCTTGTTTTTTAAGTATTAAATTAATTAATATATGTTGAAAAATTTACAGTTTTTACTATTTTTACTTTTTTTAGGATTTTTTTCTATATTACAAATAAATAACCTTGATTCAAACTATTCATATGGTGATGACTTTGCTCAATACATTATGCAGAGTAAAGCACTTTTTGACTCTTCTATAAACGAACACAATCTACAAACACAATTAAATTCTTATACTACAACACAGATTGGGCCTAATTCTTATCCTATTGGGTACCCAGTTGCACTAAAGACTGTTGAAATATTCTCTAGTGGCGAATTCAAATATTATAAATTAATAAATATTATTTTTTTTAGTTTTTATATTCTATTTAGTTATTTAATCATTTCAAAAAAATCCAAAATGTATGCATTATTTGTTTCTCTTTTATTACTATGCTCTCAAGAAATACTAAATCTCTCACAATCAATAGAGTCTGATTTAATGTTTAGCTTATTATGTATTGTTTCAATTTATTTTCTAGAGAATAAAAAGAATCCTTTTCTTTCCCTATTAATTGGTCTATCTAGTGTTCTTGTAAAACTACAGGGTGTAGTATTTCTATTTGCTTTAACAATTTATTTTTATCAGAAAAATATTTTGATCAAATATCGAAATTCTTATACAATATTTATCTTTTCTTATCTATTAATTTATATATCACCCTACAAATTTATTTTTGGAGAATACAAAGATCACTTTCGGCAATTTTCACCTTATTTTTTAAACTTTCGATACAACATAAAAATACTTTCAGAATCTATTATTCCAGGGTTTATTGAGATTAGCTTTATTGAATACTTCATAATATTCCTATTAATATTTATAATTGTCAAAACTCTTTTAGGCTTGGACAATATATCAATTCACAGTCTTGTAGTACTTGGTTATTTTTCATTTTTTTCACTTTATTTAAATCAACAAGGTATCAGATTTCTATTAGTAATTCTTCCATCACTTTTTTTACTTATGTATGAATTATTAGATATTAAAAGACTAAAGCTCAATTTAGCTACAGGTCTTGTGATTATTTTGGTGTTAGTAAATTTACAACTTCCATTAAGTGTAGAACTTCCAAATCAGGCCTTTAATGATGAAAGTAAAAAATTGTATAGTTTTATCATTGATAATGTGAATGAAAATCAATACATTGCAGCAGAAAAGCCTAGATTAATTAGGTTAGCTACTAAGAAAAATACTGTCTTTCTTGAAAAAGAAAGTATATTGAAAAAACCTTATCTATTAATTATTAGTAGTTTGAATTTATATGAATTCCAATCGGAATTAGAAAGCTATAGTTTGATAAAAAATATTGGCCAATTTAACATATATGAATTAAATAATTGATAGTGATAGTATCCTTACCAATTATGGAAGGTAAATAAATTAATGAAAACCGCTCTAATTACTGGTGCTAACGGCCAAGATGCGTTTTATCTCACTAAATTCTTATTACAAAAAAATTATCGTATAGTCTTAACAACTAGAAGACTTATTTCTGATTTTTTTACTCAGTTTTGCATCGATCTAGGGGACTTAAGTTTAAAAAATAACAATACGATTATTATCGAGAGTAAAGATTTTGAATACAAAGAAATTAAAAATATAATTACTCAATATGAGATTAGTGAAATATATAACTTAGGAGGTCACTCAAATGTTGTTAATTCTTTTAAAAATCCATCCCTAATAATTAAAGACCCACTTAAAAATTTTGAAACATTGACGAAGATAATTATAGATTTAGGTTCACATATTAAACTTTTCCAAGCTTCTTCATCAGAGATGTTTAAAGATATTGGTAATGGATTATTGGATGAAAATTCTAAATTTAATCCACTATCACCTTATGCAAATGGAAAACTTAACGTTCATAAAAAACTTATTGAGAATAGATTAAAACATGACTTATACATGGTTTCTGGAATTATGTTTAACCATGAGTCTATAAGGAGATCTGAGAACTATTTATTTTCACATATTGCAGGCAATGTTGGGAAAATAATTAATGGTTCCAAAGAAAAATTCAGGGTTTCAAATCTTAAAACTGTAAGAGACTGGGGTTATTCACCAGAATTTGTTGAAGCAATGTGGAAATCGCTTAACACTAAAGACCCTGATGATTATATAATTTCGACAGGAAGGTCCTTCTCTGTTCAAGAAATTCTAGAATATAGTTTCAGTATATATAATTTAGATTACGAAGACTTTATATATGAAACATATAATGAAAATCGAAAATATGATGTCTTACAAAAATATTCTAATCCTGAAAAAATTTACCAAAAACTTTCCTGGAAGGCAAAATTTAATGGAAAAGACATTATTAAAATACTAATTGAGTCAAAAATTAATAATGATTAACCTATATACTCCATCGATAACGGAAAATGATAAAAAATTAGTTAATAAAGCATTACGGGAAACAAATTTATCAGGTGCAACAGAAGTAATTAATGAATTTGAAGATGCTTTTTCAAAAAAATATAACTTTAAATATTGTCTCTCAACTAATAGTGGAACAGCAGCACTTCACTTAGCATTACTTTCAAGCGGAATAGGAAAGGGCGATGAGGTAATAATTCCCTCACTAAGCTTTATTGCTACTGCTAATGCCGTTAGTTATGTTGGCGCAAAGCCTGTAATTGTAGATGTAGACAGAAGGACCTTTCAAATATCATTGGATGAGATTAAAAAGAATATATCAAAAAGAACAAAAGCCATAATCCCAGTCCATCTTTATGGCAATTCTCCAGATTTAAATGCAATCAATAAAATCTCCAATGAATTTAATTTAAAAATAATTCAGGATTCAGCAGAAGCTTTAGGCACTTCTTACATGAACAAACCCAGTGGTTCATTTGGAGATGTAGGAATTTACTCTTTTTATCCAAACAAATTAATAACAACTGGAGAGGGAGGCATGTTGGTAACTTCAAATAAAAATATATATCGTAAGGCTAAAAACTTAAGAGGTCAGGGCTTAAAAGAAAATACTAACGAATACATACACAGTTCTATAGGTTACAACTATAGGATGAATTCCCTTTCGGCTGCTTTAGGAATAAGTCAACTTAAGAATGTAGATGTATTCTTGAAAAGAAAAATTGAAATCTTTCAACTTTATAAAGAAAAACTTGAATCTGAGAATTTAGAATTTATTGAAACTACTAACGGTGTAGAGAATTCTCATTGGTTAACAGTAGTTAGTTTTAGGTCACAAAAAATAAATATAAATAGTTTGAGAAAATTTTTATATACACAAAATATAGAAACAAAAAAAATATTTTACCCGATAGATAGACAGACTATCTATAAATCAAAAAACCCAGTTAAAGTAAGCCATGCTATATATCAAAAATCAATTTGCCTTCCCTCATCTCCAAATTTAACTAATAAGCAAATATCCTTTGTATCAAATAAAATTATAAAATTTCTAAAAGACTAATCAGTTTTTTTAAGATTATAAATAAGTTCACTTAAAAAATTATTATATTCTTTTTTATAATCAGTCTTTATTGTTGAATCTAATAATTCATTTTTAATTAGCGAATTCATTTTTTTAGCCAAATCATGTTCATTTTTTTTAATAAAAAACAACATCCTATTATCAAGTTTTATTTCTTTGTTTATTTCTATATCTGATATCAATATTGGCTTATCGAGAGAGATAGCATCTGCAGCTGAAAAACCACCGGGACCTCCTTCATATAAACTTGGTTGTATCAGGCCTATTGAGTTTTTGATGAGATTTAAAAGTTCGCTTCTTTTTAAAAAGTCGGTAAATATAATTTGATTTTGTAAATTATTCTCACTGATGTAGTTATTTATATTTTCTATATGATCATTCCCCCTATAGTCAATTTTGAATCCTGTACATATTAACTTAATTGGGACATCTAACGATTGATTAAGTATTTTTGTTGCCTTTATAGCAGTGAGATGATCTTTATGAACCCAAAATTGATTAGATACTATAAAGTATTTACTGTTTGTAAATTCATTTTCAAAAGTACTATGAATTTGATTTCTTTCATACTCAGGTATGAATCCATAAAAGGGTGCTACGTTTATATTTGTTTTAATATATCTATAGTTAGACTCAATCTTGTTTTTAATATATCTAGAGTTAACAAGTGTATGCTTACTAAAAGTCAGAATTAATCTGATTTGTATATACCTTCTTAATTTTATGATTGAACTAAAGTTTTCACTTAATTCTTTATGACCAATATCTGGAATAAAGTAAATTGTATCATTTCTAAACTTTGGGTTAAAATCTAACAGGGGGAAAACTGCTCTATTTTTTTTAGATATTTTCCTGGAAGACACAATAATTGAATCCGGATAATTTTCATGAACTTTATCTAACAGCTCATTCTTAAGTTTTTTTTCTTGTTTAACTTGTGCAGAATACATTTTTCGATACTTAATTAGATTAAATAAACTAGACATTGTTTTTTGTTTCTTGTTGACAATAAATAAATTCATGTTTTCATTTACAGCTATTAAATCTATAAACTGTCCGATCAACCTCGAACCTCCAGACCATTTAGTAAACGAGGTTATATCAATAACAATGTTAAACCTAGTCTTGGAGATTTCAGTAATTTTATTTAGATACTGTTTTTTTGACATTTCAGAAATTTCAATACTGTCAGACAATTTGTTTACGACATCAATATTTTTGTAATTTGATAAAAGTGCAACCAGTGTATCAATATTGTTTATGTCAAAGTATTCAAAAGACCCTCTATCAACTTCTAAATTGACAGGGATATTCGATAATAATACATCTACTCCATAACTCACGGCATCAGCTGTTGAAAGACTTCCAGGTGTACCTTCAAAAAGAGTAGGTTGAATTAATGCCTTGGAATGAACTAAATAATTTAAAAATTCTTTTCTATTTAAGTATCCAAGAAATATTATGTGATTACTTAAATCTAATTCTTCTATCAAATTAAAAAGCTTTTTCCCATATGATGAATTTCTATGATCATGAATATATCCAGTGCATAAAAGTCTTGTTGAAGATTGTGGATTTAGTGTGATGTATTTCTTAAAAGCTTTTATTGCATAGATATGATTTTTATGTTCCCATAATTGGTTGGCAATTAGAAAATAATCATCATAATCTGGTTTGCTAATTTCTATATCTTCTTCAAGCCGAATTGGATTAAAGCCTATTGTAAAAATTTTCTCGAAATCAAATTCATAATTTTTCACTAAGTCATGAGTCACTGAATCAGAAGTGGACATTACTTTTTCACAGTATTTTTTTACTTTTTTAAATTGATAATTTCTATATAAAATAGTTCTCCTTAAAAAAAGTTCTGGAAGATGAATGTGTTGGCAATCAGCTATATATCCAATTAAATTTTTGTTTTTAAGAGAGTTATTGACCTTCATTACAGGAAAAATGTAATTTATAACTTTTAATTTTTTAAATTCTGAATATGAGTATTTTGTAATCTCTAATTCTTCTTCTTTTACAAAATTTTCAAATTTAATATATAAATCATCATCAATTAGTTTGTTAGTCCTATAGCTACCTCCTCTTAGTAAGAGTCTTAAGAAATTAATAAATTTAGTTAAAATTGACGGTTTTACGTATACAATCTCTAGATTACTTTGGTTTGAAGATTTTACAGTCGAAATTAACTGTATGAGTATATTTATACCCCCAGACCATCTGATGCAGTCATTTATATAAATATATTTTTTATCCATTAAATTTAAATGTTAATTGAAATTACATCAATTCTTACTTAAAAAAAAAGTATTTTTAGTTATTTTAAAAATTAAAGATTAAAATTGGATAGTTAAAAATATACTAATTTAAACTTAAAATTCGACAATATTTAGAAAGAAATAAAATAAACTTGATTGAAAAAAAACGTGTAGAAAGTCTTTATAGTGCCATAGATATAGGTTTCAACTCTCTTGTTTCATTTCTTACATTTTTATACATAAACCAATTTTATGGAATTGATATTCTTGGCTATTTTGGACTTTTGCTTTCAGTAACTTCCTTTATTGAAACTATACAAATGGGACTATATGAAAAACCCGCGTATTTGGGTTTTGGAATTGGTTATAAAGATTTTAAATTAAATCCGTTACATCTAATATGTTTTGCGTTACTTCCTCTTCTAGTAATAAATCAACTGATTATCAGCGGTTATTTTTTATCTGGACTTCTATTTACCATTTCGTATGTATTAATTCAAAATATAAGAGTGCATGATTATATAAATCATCAAATTAGAAATGTTTCAATAAGATCATTCATTATATTTTTCCTCACCTTTTCGATGTATGTAATTATCTATTTTTCAAATTTAGAAGTTAGCTTGACAACGATATTTTACTTAATATCTATTTTTAGGTTTTTATTTATCTTCAAGGAAAGGAATAAGATATTCTCTATAAAAAATGCTAAATTAATTAATAAAGAAGTTGGCTTGCTTGCAACCTCTTTATTGACATTGGTTAGATCTAGACTTCCATTATGGTCACTACTTCCCTTTGGATTAGGTTTAGTCGGAATATACGAGGTATTTAGGACACTCCTAGAATTGTATCTCATACCATCAAGACCTATATTTTTAGTCATGATAAAGAACTTAAAGAGAGATGGTCCTAAGAGGACATTTCAATTTGGTATGGTCTTTACAATATTAACACTTTTATTAATTTCTTTAACTTTCTACTTAATTACTAGCAGTAGGTATTTTGGCTTTGAAGAGATATCAAATGTTTCTGCGTTAATATCAATATTACTTATTACATTATTTTTTTGGGTGTCTGAAATATCAGGTATGATTTTCCAATCTAATAAATTTATTACCTTTGAAGCAGTCAGAAGAGCTTCATCTATAAGTGTATTTGTGGTTACTCTTTTGGTGTTATTAGACTACCTAAACTTTAGTAGATTTTTATATCTAATAGCTATGATGTATTTCGTTGAATGCTTAATTTCTATAAGCAATAAAAATAAGTTAAAAATTTAGTCTTTAAGTTCAAATCTATTTCCATAAATTTCTATAAAAACTGGAAAGCTTTTAGTATGAATTGACTTTATAACCCTCTTAAGTTCTTCTTCTGTTATTCCTGGATCAATTTTTTGTAAATTATCTATGAACTTGATCTTATTTGCAACTCCACTCCAATTTGCTTCATTAATATCTATTTTGTTCTTAATGAAAATATCACCTACATCTACAATTCCCTCCACAGTATTTTTAAAAAGTACATATAAATTTTCGTGGGTTTTGGTTAAAAGGGTATTTACATTCTCACTCTTTTCAATTGGAAATTCTAAAATATCAATTATTTCTCCACTGTCTATTTCTTTATTAATTATGTGAGCAGTTACACCAAAAATAATTTCATTATTATAAAGTGCAAGGTTAACACTTCCGCTTCCAGGATACATTGGAGGACCTGGATGAAAATTTATAGCATATTTTGAAACACTATTGATAAGTTCAGGTGGAAGTATGTATAAGCTTCTAAAGGAAAGAATATAGTCACCTTTCCATTTTAGAACTTCAGAAGGAAGTTTATCCGACCGTTTATTAGATAAAATTTTAGTAATTTCGAAATCTGAATTCAACAATAGTTTTTCAGCTTTAATTGATTCTGAGCAATCTTTTCTACCTAAGAATAATATTTTTACTTTACTGATAATTTTTCCATTCTCTAAATTTCGTATTATTTAAATATTACACTTATTTTGACATTGGTTAAATAGTAATGTTCTAATTTAAAAATTAATCTTTAAAGTTTTTATTTTTTGAAATATTGTAAGGATAAAGTAAACAATTCCTTGAAAGTCTCAAAGACACCTATAGTGAAAATAATAGAAGCAATAGAAAGTACTTTTAGGTTAGTATCTTGGTTGATATTGCCAAAGCTATTGTTTGACCAGTAAATAATATCTCCTAAATATAGGATGAGTCCTACTACAACTAATACGAAGCCATAGTTTCTATTTTTAGTTTTTTTATCACCTCTTTCTAAGTATTCGGGAAAAAGGATTGATGTCATACTAAGTAAACTTTTTAGAATTGCAATAATTAAAACAATATTCCCGAGTACATTGACCACTCCAATTGAAAGTCTGACTTCATTTATAGTTATTGGAGTGTAAAAAATGGACAGAAGGTATAGCGGAACAGTTAATGTAAGAATTAAATTAAAACTTTTTTTAAATAATTTTATGAAACCATAAGTCACCATTAGTTTTAAGTGCCTTAACCCGTCTCTGAAAGGTTTTAGATGTGGCTTTCTGGGAGAGATTGACACACTTAAAGTTGTAGGCACTTCTTCAATTTTAAGTTTTAAAAGAGCACCTTTAGCAATCATTTCTGTGGCGAATTCCATTCCCTCAGATTTTAAATTCATCTTTAGATATGCTTTTTTTGTAAATCCCCTTAGCCCACAATGAAAATCACCTATATTTGAATTAAATAGTTTTCTTGCTATATAGCTAAGAACAGGATTTCCAAGGTATTTGTTTAATAATGGCATAGCATTTTTTTCAACTCCACCTAAAAACCTGTTACCAACTACCAAATCGCCCCCATCTTTTAACTTGTCTATAAATAAAGGGATATCTTCAAAATTATAAGTAGAATCTGAATCTCCCATGATTATATATCTTGAATCAGACGCATCGATACCACCTCTTAATGCAGATCCATAACCTTTTTTGGATACACTAACAACTCTAGCACCAGCATTATTTGATATTTTTACAGATTTATCTGTTGAGCCATTATCCGCGACTACAACTTCCCCTATAAGTCCAGATTTTTTTATCCCAATTTGAGCTTTTTCTATACAATATAGAATTGTTTTTTCTTCGTTCAAACAAGGAAGAACAACAGATATTTCATTTTTTCCAAGATCCATAAATCCTACATTTTTAAATAAGTATAAATAAAAAAATGTATAAAAATCTTATTTATCAACATTTTTAAAAGTATAAATTCCAAGGATTGTTGTTAACTAAAAAATCCTCTCAGAGTATTCCAACTCTATTATCTCCCTGTCATGCCTAATCTAGCATAGTAGAACTTATCGTTCCAATTAAGTACTAACCATGACTATCAGGAAATATAAATCTATAAATAATAATTAATTAAATCCAAATCTTTGCTTATGTCTTAGTATGTAGTGATACTTATTTAGTAAAACACATTTAAACAGAAAGTAATTATGGATTTTAAATTAAAAAAAATATCTATAAACCAACTTTTATTTTTATTACTAAATCTGACTTATTTTGAAATTCTAAGAATATATGAGTATAGAGAATTTATATTGTTTGGATTCAGAGTAGATGAACTTTTCGCTGAGGTACCTCTTTTATGGTTTTCCAGTAAAGCCTATATTTTTTTTGCTTTAGTTTTTCTTTTAGATTTTTTATTTGAAAATCTCTTTTTTATAAAAGTACTTAAGCTCAAGCGAAGTTATAAGTTATTTATTTATTTTGTATCTTATATATCTATTATTTCTACAGTTTTTAACTTTATAGCAGATGAAAATTTTATAATTAATCGATTTTTAATCGTAGTATTTTTATTTTCATTATTACGCACGTTTTTACTTGATGAACTAAAACTAAGCATCAATATAAAAACCTTAACCTCAATATTTATTTTGTATATCTTAATGAATTCTTTTTTTATATTAAATAGTACAAAAGATACAACACGTGGTTTTGAGTTTGTATTTTCTGAATATAATTATTTTATAAATAATAAAACAGAATTAAAAAAAAATTACCAAATAGAATATTATGCAACATGTTGCTCATCTAACAAATATGCAGAGACTGGGGCAAAACCAGGCGGTTTTCTAAACAAATTCAATGAAGAAATAATCATTACTTCTGGTAATGGTGAAATTACTAGTATTGACATGAAAAAAATAAATAATAATTTTTTATCAAGAAGAAAAATAAAAAATAACCTTTATTCATTTATAGATGAAGAACAATTTAATAATGTCGATAAAATTAGTGTTCGAGGGGTTACGATTTTTAATAATGAGATTTACCTATCCCACATCAATGAACCAGAAAAAAATTGCTACAACTTAAGATTATTAAGGGGAAAAATCTATAAAAATGAAATAATTTTTAAAATATTTTATACACCAAATGATTGCCAATTTGTTGAAAGCAAGATTTCACAGTCACTTCATCAAAGTGGTGGAGCAATAGAGGTCGATAATACGAATGTCTACTTTGCTATTGGAGAATTTAGAAATAGACCTGAAGCTCAAAATTTAGAATCTATTTTTGGAAAAATTATACAAATTAACAAAACCAACCAAAAAGTAAAAACTATTTCTATGGGGCATAGAAATATTCAAGGAATGTTCAAAATTGATAATGAAATATATGCTTCTGAACATGGACCAAAGGGTGGAGATGAAGTAAATAAAATTAAAATTGATAAAAATTTAGAAGTCCAAAATTTTGGATGGCCAATGTCTTCCTATGGAGAGCATTATGATGGTACCTTCAAAGAAGAAGCCCCACTTTATGATTCTCATGAAGATTTTGGCTATATTGAACCAGTTTTTTATTTCACCCCATCAATAGGCATAAGTGATATAAAAAAGAAGTCGGAATATTTTATTGTTAGTTCAATGAAAGGAACAACACTTTATTTTATTGAGGAGGGCGTTAATGGCAATATCTTAGATACTGAAGCTATTGATTTAGAATTTAGAATTAGAGATTTTATTTTAGTAGATGATAAAATTTTATTGTACTTAGAAGATCTCCCGGGCATTGCCATTCTTTACAAAAAATAATTTTTTTATAATTAGTTAAAAGAAAATACTTTAGCTTAAAGTAGTTATGATATTTAATATGGAAAACAACAATAAATTAGATATCGCAGCCCTTGAAAGTGTGAGTTTTGCGAATAATTACAATAATTACATTTTTGAACTAATTTTAGAATATGTTGAAGGGTCTAATGTTCTTGATTTTGGGGCAGGATATGGACAATTTACTCAATTCATTCAACAAAAAAATAAAAATGTTGTTGCTATTGAAGTAAATGAAAAAGCTATTTCCAAACTAGATGAACTTCAAATACCGAATTATAAAAGTCTAGATACCCTTACAAAAAAATTTGAAACAGTTGTTTCGTTAAATGTTTTAGAACATATTGATGATGACCTCAGTGTATTAAAAGAGTTAGTGAGTCATTTGGAAAATGAAGGCAGAATTATATTATATTTACCAGCTTCAAAGTTAGTCTGGAGTGAATTAGACGAATTAGTTAATCACAAGCGAAGATATTCTAGAAAGCTAATCAATAATCTTGCAATTGGAGCAGAATTAAAAATTGATAAAATGTTTTTTGTAGATTTTATTGGTTGGGCTGTGATTGCAATCACGAAAATTTTTAGAGTAAATTTAGATTTTAGTAAAAAAAGAATTATTTTCTATGATCGATTTATTTTCAAAAATTTTAAATTTTTAGATGTATTTTTTAATAAAATTATAGGTAAAAATCTTTTGATTATTTTATCGAAAAATGGCAATTGAGATTTCTCAAGTAGATTTTTAGGATTAATGTCATTATATAATTTTACATTCATAATTAGTAAGAATCATAAAAAAATTGGGTGTATTCTTGATATATCTCTTTGTATCAAATAAAAGTTTTTGTAAATTTCTGTAGGTTAAAAATATTTTTTGTTTTTATTAGTTAATCACGAGACTAAATATTATTTTATTTAAAAATACTGAAAATTTTAAAAAGATATTTGGATATAATT
>CERI01014384.1_pt1 | contig 49527 bp, 43 predicted proteins | sample 350261 | NCBI WGS metagenome assembly CERI01 (sample SAMEA2620979, study PRJEB7988) | marine metagenome | isolation source: saline water (ENVO:00002010), including
TTTTGCTACTTTATCTTCTTCAATTGGCGAAATAATGCCTGTCGATTTTTTTTGGTCACCACCAGTAAAACCTTTTTCAAGGTCATGCTCAGAAGACGACACACTCAAAGCATCATCATCTGCACTGTCACTACCTTCTAATAAAAACATATTAAATTAATTTAAATTAAATATCAGCGTAGCATTTTTGCTCCTTTTTTGCACCAGGATGTGTCACTGCGCCATATCTGGCACTACCAACATTTTTACTATAACGATATAAAGCGCCACTACCATGACCATTATCTAGAATTTTTAAATCCTTACGACGTTTGGTAATTTCCTTATCATTAAGATCGACATTAATTTTACCATCAATTGCATTAATCGTAATTTGATCACCATCTTTTAAAAGTGCTATTACTCCGCCAGAAGCAGCTTCTGGACTAATATGACCAATGCAAAAGCCTCTTGTTCCACCAGAAAATCTACCATCAGTTATCAGTGCAACTTTATCACCCATACCTTGTCCATAAATTGCAGCAGTTGTCGCTAACATTTCTCTCATTCCAGGCCCACCTTTAGGACCTTCATAACGAATTACTAAAACATCACCCGCCTTATATTTTCTTTCTTCAACCGCCTTAAAACACTCCTCTTCGCTATCAAAACATCTAGCTGATCCAGAAAAAATTAATTTATCTTTGCTCATACCAGAAATTTTTACAATAGCCCCATCTTCAGCTAAATTACCTTTTAAAGTAACCACACCACCAGTAGGAGAGAGCGGGGTTTTTGGATGATAAACTACTTTTTGATCTGGGTCAAATTTTATATTTTCAAGATTTTCTGCTAAAGTTTTACCAGTAACAGTCATAATGTCGCCATGAATGTAACCTTCATCTAATAAAATTTTCAAGATCATTTTTACACCACCTGCTTCAAATAAATCTTTAGCGACATATTTGCCACCAGGCTTCATATCAGCAATATATGGTGTTTTTTTAAATATTTTACCAATATCAAAAAGATCAAAATCAATACCACATTCATTAGCAATTGCTGGCAAATGTAAGGCAGCATTTGTTGATCCACCTGTAGCAGCAACAATAGCGGCAGCATTTTCTAAGGCCTTTTTGGTGACAATATCTCTAGGTCGAATATTTCTTTCTAACAAATTCATTACCGCCTTGCCTGACTCATAAGAGATATTACTACGATCTTGGTGAATAGCCGGTGCACCTGAAGAGCTAGGAAGTGCAAGACCAATTGCCTCACTAACACAAGCCATAGTATTGGCAGTAAATTGTCCACCACAAGCACCAGCGGTTGGGCAAGCAACTTTTGCTAGAGACATTAAATCTGCCTTAGTGATTTGGCCAGTATCAAATTGTCCCACAGCTTCAAAAACATCAACAATTGTAACATCTTTTTCCTTAAATTTACCTGGCATTATTGACCCACCATACACAAACACAGCGGGAACATTAAGCCTACACATTGCCATCATCATGCCCGGAAGAGATTTATCGCAGCCAGCAAAAGCTACTAAAGCATCATAGCAATGACCTCTCATCGTTAACTCTACCGAATCTGTGATTACTTCACGTGAAACCAAGGAAGATTTCATACCTTCATGTCCATTAGCAATACCATCAGTAACGGTAATTGTAGTAAATTCACGAGGCGTACCACCAAAATTTTTAACACCTAATTTGGCTGGCTGTGCTTGCTCGCGTAAATTAATATTACATGGAGCAGACTCATTCCAAGAAGTAGCAACGCCAATCAAAGGTTTTTGTAGATCTTCTTCTGTTAATCCATTTGGATAAAGATCAGTTTTAATATTATACATCATGGTTTTACGCGCTTCACAACCATGAGAATTTGTAACATAACGAGATGGCAAATTTGATTTATCAAATGACATTTTTTGTTTTAGCTATTTTATTTATAATGTGTCTTACTGTTGTTTATAAAAAAATTAGTATATTTATTTTGTAAAATCAATTTATTCATTGACTAGAATATAAATATTAGTTATAATTGTATTGTACGGATTCAAATAAATTTTTAAAATACAATTTAATGTAGTATTAAAATTGTTTATTTTAAATGGCTAATACGTTGAAATATACTTGACAATCAAACATTACTAAATTAACTTGGATCTAATATTAACAACTAATATAAATTTACCATGTTTAAAAAATTATTTTCTGTTGCCTTAATAATCTTAATTTCATCATGCGTTTCCAGGAATTCGACGGATCTAACAAATGATTCTGTTAATGATCAAAAAAAAGGTGTATATGAAACGGTTAGTAATAAAGACGAAGCTACAAAGATAAATGAAGAGGTTTCAAGCGATATATCTGAAGAAATTGAGGTTGAAGATAGAGTATTCTTTTCTTTAAATAGCTCCAAGTTGACTAATGAAGCTAAAAAAGTATTAGATGGTCAATCTGAGTGGTTAAAATCTGAGTCGGGCATCAAGATTACTATAGAAGGTCATTGCGATGAAAGAGGTACTAGAGAATATAATATTGCACTTGGTGAAAAGAGGGCTAATGCTTCTAGAGATTATTTAATTGCTAATGGCGTTAGTGCAGATAGAATAAAAACTGTTAGTTATGGTAAGGAAAAACCAGCAATGATAGGTCATGGAAGAGATATTTGGTCAAAGAATAGAAGATCTGTTACAGTTCCGGTTGAATAAACTTATTTTTTTAACCCTTAATTGATAGAGATTAGTAATTCTAATTTTTATATCAAACAAGACTTTACCTTTGACAATTTGGGCAGAAAAAACTAGATCGACCAGATTGCTTTATCCTAATAATTTTGCCTTTTATACAATTAGAACATTTATCTCCCTCCTTACCATAAACTTTAAAATCAAATTGGAAATTACCGACATCTCCATTTAGCTGTTGATAATCTCTGAGTGTTGACCCCCCTTTATCAATTGCTCTTTGTAAGATATTTTTAATATTATATATTAAATTTTCTAATTCTTTAGTTTTTACTTTATTTGCTGGCCTTGTTGGCAATATGCTTGATAAAAACAAAGATTCATTAATATAAATATTTCCAACACCGACAACTATTTTATTATCCATCATAATATTTTTTATATTTATGGATTTGTTTCTTAGTTTTTCTTGTAAATATTTAACATTAAAATCGTCACTTAATGGTTCTATTGCTAAATGCTTTAGTATTTTATGTTTTGATTCTTCTTTTGAATGAAACAAATCAACAAAACCAAACCTCCTTACATCATTGTAAATCAAATAAGAATTATCAAAAAACTTAATCACAATGTGATCATGGTTTTGGGCAATGGGTTTATCATTATTTATGTGGAAATTTAATTTCCCGGTCATTCCTAAATGTATTAATAAAACTTGCTCATCATTTAAATATATTAATATATATCTTGCTCTACGAGTTATTTTGGTGACGATTCTATCTCGTAGGTTTTTAATAAAATAGCTGGGATAAGGAAATCTTAAATTTTTATTTGAAATATTAACTATTTTTATCTTCCTATCAATAATATTTTTTTTTAAACCACGGCATACCGTTTCTACTTCTGGCAATTCTGGCATAATTTATATAGATCATTAATTATCATATTCCTAATATCTTTTGCTATTAATTCTGTTAGATCAAGCTTAACTCTCTCCTCAGTTGTGTAATTGGCAAATCTTTTATAACTAACATCAAAATCACTACTTTCATCAGACTTTCCATAACCAATAAGTGCTCCACTCTCTATATCCGTTAATTTGTAATTGGCAATTAAAGTTATTTTATTTCTACCGGAAGATCCAGTTGAAGTTGTAAAGGTGGAGGATAGTTTATCTTTTAATTTGATGTCTAATAAATATTTTTTTTCGGTTTCAAGGTTATGTGGGTTTAATATACCAGTTAAATCTCTGTATAACTCACGACTTATGTTGGATCTGTATTTTTTAATTTTTACCAATATTAGTTCATTATGATAATTATCTGTTTTAGACTCTGATTTCTCATTGTAATAAACAGATGTAAAACCACAGGAATTTATAAACAACAATACAGTAATTATAAAAAATTTATAATTATTTATTTTGTTAAATATTTTGTTTAAAATTGTAAAACTAATGTTCATACCCGTATTTTTTAATTTCTATCTTATTATTATTTTGATCGAATAATTTTATTTTTCTATCATTGTCTTTTGATAAAAATCCTATTTCTGTAATATTTAAATTTAACTCTTGGGATAAAAGGGCGATCTCTTCTCTTTTATTTTCTTTTGCTGTAAAAATTAATTCATAATCTTCTCCTCCTGAAAATAATTTCATTTTATCTATTTGTAGATTATGACAATAACTTGATATTGGTATCTTATCTAAAAAAATATTAGCACTTAATTTTGAATTTTGGCAAATATGATTTAAATCTGCAAATAAACCATCTGAAATATCAATAGCAGTTCTTGATAAATCCCTATTTAAAATTTTTATCCCAAGACTTACTCTTGCGGTGGGATAATGATGTCTATTTAGAAAATAATTTTTAGTAGTATTATCTGTAATATTAATTTTATTTTGTAATATTTGTAAACCCATATAGGAATCTCCAATATTTCCAGATATAAAAATTAAATCCTTATCTCTAGCTTTTGATCTTGATAATATCTTATTTTTAGGGCAGGTACCCAAAATGGTAATAGAAAAAAAGAGATCAGAATTTGATGACACTGTATCACCTCCAATTAGTGAAATATTGTATTCCTTAGATAACGTTTCTAATTTAGAACAAAATGATGTTATAAAATTTTTGTCAATGTTATTATTTTTAGAAAAACCTAACATATAGGAGTGAGGTTTTGCACCAGCAGATGCAAGGTCAGATAAATTACTAGCTAATAATTTATGAGCAATTTGGTCAGCTGTGTAATTACTTCCAAAATGGATATTTTCTACCATAATATCTTTACTAATAATTAATTGTTGATCATTTTCAATTGAAAAATTAGCAACATCATTATCTAATTTACAAGCAGCTGGGCTGTTTAAAGATATTTTCTTAAAATATTTGTTAATAATTTCAAATTCTTCCATTAATATATTTTTACATTTTTTTATACTATAAAAATAACTTGATATATCAATAAATAACAGTAGTTTTTTTAGTTAGTAAGAAATTGAATAGCAACCATATGTTATGAAATTTTTTTAGGTAAACAAGTAATTAATTTTTATGAAGGGGTTAATAAAAAAAATTGGCACATATAAAATTAATGTTGAGTTTCCAGGTCTTAATAAACTAATATTTATATTGTCGTTTTTTCCTTTACTATTAGTGTATGTAGCCCAGTATGTATTTGGATTAGAGCCATGTAATCTTTGTTCATATCAAAGAATACCTTTTTTTGCAATACTGTTTTTGGCATTAATTCCCCTCGTGTTTCTTAAAAGTTTAAAATTTAAAAATTATACTATTTATTTGGTTATTTTACTATTTTTTGTCAATATGATTTTAGCTCTTTATCATACTGGAGTTGAGCAGAAAATATTTGCACTTCCCAATAGTTGCTCTGGTGCAAATATTTTAAACATGTCTAACATTAATGAATTAACAGAAATTATTATGGTTAAAAAAGCAGTCAAATGTGATGAACCATCTTTTAAATTTTTTGGAATTACATTCGCAACTTTGAATGCACTTTATTGTCTTTTTGCCATAACTTTAATTTGTTTAATTAAAACAGAAATTGTTAAGTTTAAATCTAAATAAAAATATCAATTTTGAGGATTCTTATTATATTTTTTGCCAAATTGCTGATGGCAAATTATTAGATAATGAAATTGAGGATATTTTACTCAAAATAAATCAAATTGGTATCACAGAAAATTTATTATTAGCCGCAATCCAATCATTTACTAAAAGATGTAGGAAAATAAATATTTCTGGCGATATTTTTGATGTTTGTGGTACAGGTGGTGACGGGCTTAACACTCTTAATATTTCGACTGCTGTTTGTTTTGTTGTTGCAGCATTGGGGTTAAAAGTTGCAAAACATGGTAACAAATCTGTGTCCTCTAAATCTGGGTCAGCAGATATTTTTTCTCAGATGGGTGTAGAGATGTTGCAAGAAGAACAACGAATTATTCAACATATCAAGGATTTTAATTTAGCTTTTTTATTTGCACCAATCTTTCACCCATCTTTTAAAAATGTTTCTAAAGTAAGATCAGAATTATCTATTAAGACTATTTTTAATTATTTAGGACCATTATTAAACCCATCTAATCCAAATTACCAACTAATTGGCTGTAGTGATAAAAAAATATCATATATAATGGCAAAAGTGTGTCAAAAATTGAACAAAAAGAGGGTAATGATAGTTCACTCTTTAGATGGTATGGATGAAATTTCCATTAGTGATAAAACTATTTTATGGGATATAAAGGATCAGGAAATTACTCAAAATATAATTTCTCCATCTGATTTTGGAATTCCAATATCAGACATAAAGGATATTAAAGGAAAAAATCCGGAATATAATTATCAAAGAATGTTGCAATTATTTTCTGGACAAAAAGATGAATATAATGATATTGTAACAATTAATTCTGCATATTTGTTGCTTTTAAGTGGAAAATTTGGAGATATTTCTAATTGTTTATTGGTGGCAAGAGATTGTTTAGAGAAAAATTTACCGCTAAAATTATTAAATAAAATAAAAAATGGCTCGTAAAATTATTATAGATTGTAATTTTAATGGTATAATACAAAAAGTTCCATTTTATGTTGGCAATCCATCAGTAGAATCTCATCCTCTTGGGTTTCAAGCTAAATGGCTTGCTGCTACTTCTGGAGGTAAAATACCTGATGAATTTATGAAATCAATTTCTCAAATAAAAGAAACATCTGATAAGCATAATGTTCCATTTGAAGATTTATTGGGTCATTTGATGGATGAAATAGAAGCTAAAAAAAGATTAAAAAATAGCAATAATACGTCCAACCTTTAAAGAAGTTTTTAAGTTGGAAAAAATGTAATTTTTATACAAAAGTAATGGAAATCAAAAAGCAAGATTTAATATTAGTCTTATATGGTGGCGATAATGCCGAAGCTAAAGTTTCTCAAGTAACAGGTGATAATGTTTTTGAGTCTTTGATAAGGATGGGGTATAATACTCAAAAATTATTTTTTGATGGTAAATTTTTAGATAATATTCAAAAGTTACAGCCAAAATTGGTTTTTAACGCGTTGCATGGTAGGTTTGGTGAGGATGGAAGAATACAATCTATCTTAGATTTCTTAAAAATACCTTACACTCACTCTGGATGCACAGCTTCAGCAATTGCTATGAATAAGGTTATGGCAAGTAATATTTGTACTCAAAATATTGACAATCTTTATGACCCTAAGACTAAAATAATAGAAAGAGATGATATAAAATATGCTTTAGAAATTATTAAAGATTTTCCAAGACCATTTGTAATAAAACCAATTAACGAAGGCTCTAGCGCTGGTGTGCAAATAATAAAAGATGATTTTGATATCTCTAATTATGATTGGCAGTTTGGTAATAAAATTATTATACAACAATATATTAAGGGAAGAGAATTGCAAATTGCTATAATGGATAATAAGGCTCTTGGAATTTGTGAAGTTATTCCAGATGCTGATTTTTTTGATTATAACAGTAAATATGTAGATGATTCAACTCAATATATAATTCCTGCCCAAATAGCAGAAAAAAAGTATCATGAAATTATGGATGTCTCATTAAAATGTCATAAATTACTAAATTGTAGTGGAATTAACAGGGTAGAGTTGATTTTAGGTGAAGATGATAAAATATATTTTTTGGAAATGAATACCCAACCGGGATTTACTTCAACTTCTTTGGTTCCAAAAATTGGCAAATGTGTTAATATTACATTTGATGATATGGTACAATATCTAATTTCTACTGCTAAATTTAATTATTAAGATGAGTTATAACATAAGCGATATAAAATATTATAATATTATAGGTAAGAGGGCGGCAGCTTATTTTTTGGATTTTTTAATATTGAGTCCAATTATGGTTATTTCTTTGATGATTGCTGTTTATATTAATTCTTTAATAGCTATTAATGTTTGGTCTTTTTTTAGTTTTATATTAATATTTACTTTTTTTACTTTTTTTACTTTTTTATATGGTCAAACTCCAGGAAAAATGTTTATGAATATTATTATTTTGGATGAAAATGGTAATTTGCCATCATTACAAAAATCAATTCTTAGATCTTCTTCTTATTTTATTACTTCAATTCCACTATTAAAATTAGCTGATATTATTTCTATTATATTAAACAGTAAAAGAAGATCGATAAGAGACTTTGCAGCAGGCACAATTGTTGTGTCTTGTAATAATACAATAAATTCAAAATATAGGCGGATAATATTGTTATTAATTATTTTTATATTAATAATTAATGTAATATTATTAAATGCAACAAACCTTATAATTTAACCAACATACAGCAGGTTTAGTAGGTAATTTTGGCAGATCTAAAAACATGCGTACTAAATAAGTTTGGAAAGTTTTAATAAATTTTTGCCACTCATTTCATTTGGTTTTTCAATCTTCATTAAATTTAAAATTGTTGGTGCAATGTCTGATAAAACACCATCATTTAATTGAAAATTTCTAGCATTATTTGATAGTAAAATTAATGGTACAGGATTTAATGTATGTGCAGTGTGTGGATTGCCACTTTCATCAACCATATTTTCGATATTGCCGTGATCTGCAGTAATTAGCATATTACCATCAATTTTAAGAATTTCCTGCTCTAGCTTACCGAGTTGTTTATCAATGATTGAGCAGGCCTCAATTGCTGAATTTAATACTCCACTATGCCCTACCATGTCTGGATTGGCATAGTTAACAATGATAAAATCATATTTATTAGACTGTATTTGCTCTACAATATTATGCGAAACTTCTATTGCTGACATTTCAGGTTTTAGATCATAGGTAGCAACATTTGGTGAATCAATTAAAATACGATCTTCTAAAATAAACTCTTTCTCACGACCGCCACTAAAGAAGAAAGTAACATGAGCATATTTTTCAGTTTCAGCAATTCTAAGTTGAGAAAGATTATTGTTTTGCAAAACTTCTCCTAAGGAGTTTTTAATGTTAATCGTTGGGAAAAGAATTTCTTGAAAATTATTTAATTGATCAGAATAGCTAGTCAAAGCAATTGAAGAATTAAAATTAATCCTTTTAGTGTCAAAACCTCTAAAATTGGGGTCTAGTATGGCTAAACAAATTTGTCTAGCACGATCAGATCTAAAATTAGCGCATATAATATTTTCTTTATCTTTAACGCCATCATAGTTGCCTATAATACTAGGTAAGATAAATTCATCAGTAATATTTTTTTGGTAATGATCGTTAATACAGTCAAAGGTTGAGTCATATCCTTGGCCTTTGCCAAAAATAATTGAATCATAGGATAATTTGGTTCTATCCCATTTTTTATCTCTATCCATAGCATAATATCTACCTGATATTGTTGCTATTTCAATATTTTTATAGTCAGAAATTGCTGAACCAAATTTAGCAAAATCATTAAGAGCAGTTTTTTGTCCTACATCTCTACCATCTAAAAAGGCATGAACTTTAACTATAAAGCCTTTCTTTGCTAAAAATTTAGCTAAATATATAATATGATTAATATGAGAATGTACTCCACCAAAAGAAAATAAACCCATTAAATGAAAAGTTTTATTTTCTTGTTCAGGTTTTAGTTTTTGTAAAATAGGGTTATTTCCTAAATTATTAGATTCTATTTCTTTATTAATTCTAGGTAAATTTTGATGTATAATACGACCAGATCCAATGGAAACATGCCCAACTTCAGAATTACCAATTTGTCCATCAGGTAGCCCAACATCAACACCAGAAGTTTTTATTTCTGAATGTGGGTATGCCGCTAAGATTCGGTCATAATTAGGTGTTTTTGCTCTATAAATAGCATTATTTTTATGATTACTACCTATTCCCCAACCATCTAAAATACAAAGTAACGTTGTTTTTTTAATCATTTTCCATTAAAAATATCCTTTCTTTTTGCAAATCAATGTCAAATAGTGTAATTTCTAGAAAATTACCGTTATTCTCCATTGACAAAATTTCAGCATCATGACTTTTGTTATCAACAAAATCAAAAAAACTTATTATTAATCCAATTCTAGTTAAACTTCCAGAACCAATATCAATTATGTTTGTAGAATCTTTTTCATATCCTGTCCAGGCAAAAGAGGGGTTTATGCAAAAGATATTAATTATAAATAAAGTGGTAATTATTTTTTTCATTTCTCGATGATATAATGTAATTTTCTATTTTTAAAATAGCTTTCTAGATAAGATTTGTTATTTGATACAAATTAATATTGCAAATTTAAAAAAAATAAAAGAAAATAGCAAATTAAATTAAATTTTCCTTAAAATTTAATTAAAGGTAGGTGAAAATAGGCGGGGCGTAGCGCAGTCTGGTAGCGCATCTGGTTTGGGACCAGAGGGTCGGGAGTTCGAATCTCTCCGCCCCGACCATAATCAATTTCAATGACAAATTTACAATTAATATTATTAATATCTCAAATTATCATTGTGTCAATTATGATAGTTTTGGTTTTGGTACAAAAATCTGGCAACAGCTCTCTTAATGGTATTGGTGCTAGCGGCGGCGTTAATTCTGCAATATCATCTAAGGCTGGAAATGCTGCTCTAACAAAATCTATTATGATTTTAGTGGCTATTTTTATGGGTAATTGCTTGATTTTAGCAACAATTACAGCCAGATCTACTGACTCTTCTTTATCTAAAATTGAAAAAGCTATAGAAGAAAAAGAGGAAAATAAAAAATTACAAATTCCAAACATTTCCGATGAATAATATAATATCCATAAAAAAAACTTCCTTAAATCAAGCTCATAAGGATCAAAAGGCAAAAATGGTTGAGTTTGCTGGTTATGAAATGCCAGTAGAATATTCTCTTGGTATGCTAAAGGAGCATGAATGGGTAAGGAATGATAATGTTGGTTTATTTGATGTTTCTCATATGGGTCAAATCACCATTGAAGGTGATAATGTTGCAGAATTTCTATCAAATTTGACACCTAGTAATTTTAAAATAGCTAAGAATAATCTTGCTAAATACACTGTTTTAACAAATGAAAAGGGTGGCATTATTGATGATTTGATCATTACTAGAATAGCAGAGGATAAATTTTTTATTGTAATTAATGCCGGATGCAAAGAAAAAGATATTGCTTGGATGGAAAAGAATTTGCCAGAAAATTTAACTTTAACTAAATTAGATAACCGGTCCTTGATTGCTATTCAGGGTATTAAATCAGAAGAAGTTTTACAAGGTCTTATATCAGAAGGAAACTTATCTGATCTACCCTATATGAATTTGGGTCAATTTACCTTAAGAAATGGTCAAGAAGTTTATATTAGTAGAACAGGTTATACTGGTGAGGATGGATTTGAAGTTAGTATTTTAGATACTGCAGCTGTTGATTTTTGGCTAGAATTATGTCAAAATGAATTCGTTAAACCAATAGGTCTTGGCGCTAGAGATACTCTTCGTTTAGAAATGGGATACCCTTTATATGGTCACGATCTTAATGAGGAGACTAGTCCTGTTGAAGCTGGTTTATCTTGGGTTGTTAGCAAAACTAATGACAACTTTTTTGGTTGTGATAGAATTATTCCAGAAAAGTCTAATGGTGCCAAAATAAAAAGAGTAGGTATTAAGCTTCTTGAGAAGGGAATAGCTAGAGAAGGTTCAGAAATTGAAAGAGGGGGGAAGGTTATTGCCAAATTAACTAGCGGTGGTTTTTCTCCGGCATTAAAAACATCAATCGGTCAAACATATTTGCCGTCTGAAATTGCTATTAATGGAGAAAAAATAAATGTTATTGTAAGAAATAGAAAGATATTGGCTGAAATATGTTCTCCAAATTTTTTACCAGCTAGAACAAAAAGCATTAAATAATGCCTCATATTGTTTTAGAATACAGCTCCAACATTATAGAGAAAGATAAAAAATTTTCTCAAACATTATTTCCTAAAATTCATCAACTATTAATTGATGATCTGAATGCGAATATTGCTGCTTGCAAAAGTCGTGCTATAAAATTTGACGACTTTTATTTGGCGGACGGCTCTGAAAAATCTTTTATATTTTTTGAGATTAAAATTCTTCCAGGTAGAACTAAAGATAAAATAGAAGTATTTTCCAAAAATTTATTAGAATTAGTAAAAAAATACTTTTTTTCTTCTGTGGAGAAGAAAAATCTTGCTATTTCTGTAAATATTGTTGAAATGGAGAACTATAACAAATTTAATTAAAAATTATGACAGTTAGATTTACAAAGGATCATGAATGGATAAAAGTTGAAGGTGACGAGGGTATTATCGGCATTACTCAACATGCAGTTGATGCATTAGGTGAGTTAGTTTATGTTGAGTTACCTGAAATTGGTGCTAAATTTACTAGAAGCGACGCTTTTGCAGTTGTTGAATCAGCTAAATCTGCATCAGATGTTTATATACCAATTTCTGGTGAGGTTACATCTATTAACGATACGCTTAATGATCATCCAGAAAGAGTTAACCAGTGTCCACAAAATGAGGGTTGGTTAGTAAAAATCAAATTAGATGGTAGTAATAAGTTAGATGATCTGATGGATCAAGATGCCTACAATCAATATTTAAAGGATAGCGATTAATGCTTTTCTTCCTATAACCTTTCCTAATTTTAAATTTATTTAGCTTAAAGTAGTTACCACAAATTACTTAGAACTTTATTAAAGTTATATTATTATTCTTAACGATATTACTATTTTCATAAGTTAATGAAAATAGTATAATCTGATTCAAATAATTGTATTAATTTCTCAAATATAGATATATCTCTGCCTCTAAAATACCAGTATTTCTTATTAATATAGGTTTTTTATGAATTGTAAAAGTAATTCTCCTAGATAATTGTGGTGCCCAGAGACGGGATCGAACCGCCGACACAAGGATTTTCAATCCTTTGCTCTACCGACTGAGCTATCTGGGCAAAAAGATAATAAATTCACTTGTAATGAATTCTATCGTTAACAAACTATGATGAGATAATGAAAATATTTTGCAAGTATTATTATAATATCTTTGAAATATTGTGTTATAACTTATTCAAATTAATGTAACATTAAGTATTTTTATAAAAGTTTTTTAATAATGACTAATGTAATGTCCTTTTCCACTTTTAGTATTATTTAAGGTTATATATTACAATAAGATATGCATAATATGGGTATTGTTATACTCATTTTTTATGTATTTTCTCGAAGTATTATTTTACTAGGAATATAAAATTGTACAATGTTATTTTATGTATTTTTTTCTATAGAATTTAGCGTAATATTGCAATAATATTTTTGAAATAGCAGTTAAGGGAATGGCCATCAACAATCCTATAAATCCGAACAATATACCAAATACAAAAAGGCCAAAAATAATCCAAACGGGGTGGATACCCACTTGATCTCCAACTAATTTGGGAGTAAAATAATTAGATTCAACAATTTGACCAATAATAAAAATTATTGCTATTAGTCCAAAATACATAGGAATAAAACCCCACTGAAACAAAGCAACAATATAAGCAGAACTAACACCAATTAACATACCTACATAGGGTATAAATGACAAAATACCAGTAATTATACCTATAAGGAAGCCATAATTTAATCCTAGGTAATTTAAGGAAATAGAGTAAATAAGACTTAGAATTAAACATACTGTTAATTGTCCTCGTAAATATCGAGAGATAACTTGGTCAACATCTGTAACGACCTCCCCGATTCTTTTTTTATATTTTGTTGGTAGATATTTTTGAATGGAAGAAATCATTTTTTCCCAATCTTTTAAAAAGTAAAAAGTAATTATAGGAGTAATTGCAAAAGAGGCCACAACGTCAATAGCAACGTTAGTAGAATTAGCAATATTGCTAAAAATATTATCAGAAAAAGATAATATTTCAGATACGTTACCACTATCTATTAATTGATCTTTTAGGCCAATATTAAGAAATGATGATATCTTGATTAATAAATTATCAATATATGTTGGTAATTTTTTAAGAAAGTGGCTTAATTCAAGAAATAAACTAGGTAATAAATTTGTAAAAATAGTGGCTAAAATTGTAAAAAATAATATAAGAATAATTGCAGATGATGTAGGTCTTGTAAGGCCAAATTTTTCTAATTTTAGAATTACAGGGCTAAATAAATAGGCAATAATTGCAGAAAATATAAAGGGTGATAAAATTGATTTTATTGTTAATAATAACCAAGATATAGCAATTATTATTATTGCTGGTAAAAATATTTTTTCTAACTTCATAAGATTATATGTTGGTTCATTAAAATAGCTTGTTATAAGCCACCTAATATAAATTTAGGTGCAACTTTATATTCTTCACATATTTTTTCTATATCGTGAGATTTTGGCAATTCTCGATATTTAATTCCAAGCTTATTTCCTAAAATACCCCCTCCAATTAAGGCAGCATCAATATTATTTTCATTTGCACCCAAAATGTCTGTTTCTATACCGTCACCAATTGCTAGAATTTTAGAATTATTGTCAGTTGAAAATAAATCTTTTACTTTATCATATACTAATTTGTAAGGTTTGCCAAAATAAATTACTCTACCTCCCATCTCTTGATACCTTTTTGCTAGAATACCTGCGCATAGAATTTCTAAACCAGATTGTTTAACAACAATTATATCGGGATTAACACAAATCATGGGTAGATTATATTTTAAACCTTCTTTTAAATCTGATATTCTTGATTCTATAGTTGGAAATTGATCGCCAAGACCAGTATTAACAATAAATTTTGCTGATTTCATATCAGTTATTTTATAATCTAAACCATCAAGGAGATCTAGATCCTTATCTTCACCCATATAAAAATATTCTTGACCAAAATCTTTATGTTCTGATAGATGTAAAAAAGTCGCCTCCCCTGAAGTAAGAACAAAATCATAGAGTTCTTTGTCAATTCCAAAATTATTTAATAATTTTTCAGCTTTAATTGCTCTTCTTGGTGCATTTGATAAAAAACATATTTTTTTTCCACTGGCACGAACTCGTTTAAGATTGTCAATAACTCCTGGATACACATGACTACCATCATGGATAACTCCCCAAATATCAACGATAAAATGAGTATAATCCTTGTATATTTCTAATACACTATCTTTAAAAATCATTTTTTAGTATGTTATTTTAATTATATCACCCAATCTAATTTTATTATAATCATTTTTATCAATTATAATCCAAGATGATTTACTATTTACTCTATCACTAATCTTTCCTTTTGCTAAAATTCGTTTTTCAATTTCTGATTCTCCTGTAATATCATTAGTTTCTTCAAATTTACCTACTATTTGAAATTTATTACCTTTGTTAATTCCATCTTTACTACCTAGGCTGATTTTAAAAATAGTTTTTTTCTTTAAAATTCTTTTTTCTAAAATATATCCCTTTTTAGCAAAAACATTTTTTAATTTACGAGTAATAGATTGAATAGATTTCTTAGCAGCTTGCCTAACTAAATTATCATCTCTTTTAACTCCTTTATCTTGTTTTGATTTTATTTCGATGATTCCAAGTACAGATACGCCCTCATTTTTAGCATTCTCTTTGCGTATGGCTGAACCATCAAAGCCAATATTTTCAATTACTGACATAGATGGCAGTTCATATATTCTAATATTTCCAGAAATATTAGATATATACTGGAAATGAGCAGGATTTATATAATAACCTTCTCCTGGTTTATATCCTGGTATTGCTGCTTTATATTTTGAGGTAAATCCAACATTAGAAAATGTACCCATGATAGCATAATCAGCAATTGGTGGACCTTTATATATTCCACTTTTTTTCATTTCCGAAAGCCTGATTTCTGTTGCTAATTTTTTTGCAGAATTTCTATCTATTAATTTTATTAGTTTATTTTCAGTAAGAATATTTTCAATAGAAGTTGTGGCAACTTTACTAATATTTGCCTTTTTAGCTACTTCATTTTTTCCTAAATCAAGAGGAAAAACTACTACCTTTTTTACCTCTCCTTTTAATTCTAATTTTGTAGGTAAAAATTCAGACTCTGAAAGTGGAACTTTTTTATAAGATTCAAAATTTCTAATTGAAAGACAAGATGAAAGGGTGAATAATATTAATGTAATAAAAAATTTTTGGGTTTTTAACATTTGATTTATCAAATTAGGTCATAATTGGTCTTTTTAATTTTTCACAACTTTTAGATAATGTCAACATCAATGAATATTAATTTTAGAATATACACTGAAGATACAGATTGGGGGGGTGTTGTATATCACTCTAATTATTTAAAATTCTATGAAAGGGCGAGGTCAGATTTTTTAAGAAAGGAGGGTATTTTACAAAGAGATATAAAATCTGAATTGAATGTTGCGTTTGTTGTTAGCTTGATAGAGGTTAAATTTATAAAATCAGTAAAAATGGATGATTTAATTACTGTTACCACTAAAATTGCTGAAATTAAAAAAGCTTCTATTACAATGGAGCAGGAAATATATTGTGATGATATTCTTATGAACAAGGCCAAAGTAGTTTTAGCAACTATAGATATTAAAACTTTTAGGCCGGTTAAGATTCCAGAATTAATAATAAAAGCATTTAAATAAAAACTATGTTCGACACGATAAGTAGCAATATTTCAAAAATATTCGAAAAAATTTCAAGTAAAAAAATAATTTCTGATGAAGATGTTGACGCAGCTATGAGAGAAATAAGAATCTCTTTATTAGAAGCTGATGTGTCTTTATCTGTAGCTAAGGATTTTATAAAAAAAGCTAAAGAGGAAATTATAGGTCAGGATATTATAAAAAATGTCAAAACTGGCGATATGATTATTAAAATATTTAATGATCAATTAATAGAATTGCTTGGTTCTGAAGCTTCAGAAATTAATTTAACCAATAAAGAGCCAAATGTTATTTTAATGACTGGTTTGCAGGCTTCTGGTAAAACTACCACTACTGCAAAATTAGCTAATTTTTTATTTAAAAAAAAGAATAAAAGTAAAATTCTTTTAGCTTCACTTGATACTTCAAGACCTGCAGCTATGGAGCAACTTGCAATATTGGCACAAAAAGTTGGTGTAGATAATTTGGATATAATCAAAAATCAAACAAGTGTTGAGATAGCTCAAAGAGCATTGAAAAAAGCAAAAGATGAGTCTTATGAGGTTTTAATATTAGATAGTGCCGGTCGTACAAACATTGATGAGGCTTTGATGTCAGAATTGGAAGATGTTAAAAAAATTACCAATCCCGACGAGACAATTTTGGTAGTTGATTCCATGATGGGTCAGGATGGTATTAATGTAGCCCAAGATTTTAATGATAGATTAAATATTGATGGTGTTATTTTAACTAGAATAGATGGCAATTCTAGGGGTGGTGTTGCTATCACTATGAGAGTTGCAACAAATTGTCCAATAAAATTTCTAGGTGCTGGAGAAAAAATAGATGAATTAGAAATTTTTGATCCAGAAAGAATTGCTTCAAGAATTCTTGGTATGGGTGATATTGTATCTTTGGTTGAAAAAGCTGGCGAACAAATCAGCGAAGATGAAATGAAAAAAACTGAAGAATCAATAAGAAAGGGTACTTTTACTTTTGAAGATTTGTTAAAACAAATCAAAAATATGAAAAAAATGGGAGGTATTGGCTCTATTCTTGGTTTTTTACCTGGAGCAGGGAAAATTAAAGAAATGTTGCAGAATTCTGATTTAGAGAAAGAGATAAAGACGCAGGAGGCAATAATTTATTCAATGAATAAAGAAGAAAGAATAAAAGCTGAAATTCTAAACTCTTCTCGTAAAAAAAGAATTGCTAACGGTTCTGGCTCAACAATTCAAGAGGTAAATCGTTTATTAAAAAAATTAAAGCAAATGCAAAAAATTGTAAAAAAAGTAGGAAAAATGGATAAATCAGAATTAGAGCAATTAGCTGGAGATCAAAGCTTATCTAATATGGGTAATATTTTAGGTAAAAAATAATGAAAATACTATTTTGTGGAGACATAGTTGGCAGAACTGGTCGAGAAGCTGTTTTTAATAATATAGCAAAATTAAAAAATGAATATAGTTTAGATTTTATTATTGCTAATGTTGATAATGCTTCTGGCGGCTTTGGTATTAATGAAAATAATGTTAAAGATTTCACAGAAATTGGTATAGATGTTTTAACAGGAGGCGATCATGTTTGGGACAAAAAAGAAATGTTGCATTATATTACCAGAGAGAAAAGGATCTTGCGTCCGTTGAATTTCCCCAAATCATCTCCTGGTGCTGGCGCTAGAATATTTACTTCAATTAGTAATAAGAAAATTCTAGTTATTCATGCTTTAGGACAAGTATTTATTAAAAATAACTTAAATTGTCCGTTTGAATCTATTGATAATATTCTTAAAAATTATAAGTTAGGTACTGATGTAGATGCTATTTTTGTTGATTTTCATGCTGAAGCAACTTCAGAAAAGATGGCTATGGGTAAATTTCTTGACGGTAGAGTTTCAGCTATAATTGGGAGTCATACTCATATTCCAACTAATGATAATCATATTATGAAAAAAGGTACCGCCTATCAAACAGATGCCGGAATGTGTGGAGATTATGATAGTATAATTGGTATGGATGAGGACGTTCCTCTTCGTAGTTTTTTAAGCAAAAGACGTGTCGGTAAAATGGTACCCGCTAAAAAAGAAGCAACATTTTGTGGATCAATAATTGATATTGGCGATATGGGTCTTGCAAAAAATATTGATATAGTCAAAATAGGTGGTATATTAACACAGACATAAACTATATTATTTATTTCTAACTATTACTAATTATGAAAAAATTAAATACTTTGTTATTATCTATTATAGCTATTTCATTAATATCAGTTATAATTGCTGGTTACGTAGCTGTAACCAATATAATTGATACAAAAAATAATATTGAATCCAAAATTGATAATTTTGAAGAAAAAATTAATTCTAAAATTGATAAAACCAAAGATGAATTATTAAAAGAGGTGACCGAAGTAAGAGATGAGTTGTTTGAGAAAGTTGATAATATTACTGACAAAGTAACAGGAAAAACTGACAAAATAGAGGATCAATTTAAGTCAAAGGGTAAAAGTTTAGAAGATAAATTTAAAAAATTATTTTAATATGTTTATACAAATTGAAAACACTCCAAATCCAGAAAGTTTAAAATTTATACCTGATGAAGTTGAGATAGCTGGTTCTAAAATTTCAGAATATAAAAACCTTGATGAAGCTAAATTAGAATCTCCTCTTGCAGAAAAGTTATTTGAGATAGTGGGTATAAAATCCATATTTTTGGGTAAGGATTTTGTTACTATTACCAAGAATTCTAATACTGAATGGGGTGATATAAAAACAGATGTCATTGCTAATCTTATGGACTTCATTAATTCTGGTCAGGAAGTTTTTTACAAAAAAAATGAGGAAGATCTTAATGAAAACGAAAGTGATGTTGTAAAACAAATTAAAGAATTAATTGAAATGAAGGTAAGACCAGCTGTTGCTATGGATGGGGGTGATATTATTTTTCATTCTTTTGAATCTGGTATAGTTTTTTTAAGTTTAAGAGGTGCTTGTTCAGGCTGCCCAAGCTCAACTGTTACTTTAAAAAATGGAATAGAAAATATGCTAAAACATTACATACCTGAAGTGGAGTCAGTAGAACAAATAGCCGAATAATTTTTATTTGATTTATAATGTTTTATTAAATTCATTATTATTAATAACGGAGTCAAGATAGCCTTGAAAGTAAGTCAATGACACAGTAAAAAAGCGAGTAGTTTTTTTCTAATATTCTAGTCAAAATGATCTTTTGTCATTTTGGTGGGGTGTAATAACAATTATTATTTAACAATGCTAAAAAAAGAAAAACAATGTCCTATGTCATTCGTATGCGACTTAACAAAAAAAATATTACCCAAAAAAGATAGTCAAATTGCTGTAATTAATCTTAATGGTGTAATTGGTAATGCTAGTAAATTTGATAAGGGTATAAATATTGACAATGTTAATCCTTTATTGGAAAAATCCTTTAAAGAGAAAAAATTTAAAGCTGTAGCAATTAATGTCAATTCTCCTGGCGGATCTCCGGTACAGTCAGAGTTGATATTTCAAAGAATTAGAGAACTTTCTGAAGAAAAGAAAATTCCAGTCTTTACTTTTGCAAGAGATGTTGCTGCGTCAGGTGGATATTTTATACTTTGCGCTGGTGATGAAGTTTATGCCCATGATTCATCTATTATTGGTTCAATAGGTGTTATTTCAGCTAGTTTTGGCTTTGAAAAGGCAATTAAGAAAATAGGTGTGGAAAGAAGGATATACACTGAAGGAAAAAACAAGGCTGTTATGGATCCATTTTCTCCTGAAGATCCAGATAATATTAAGATTCTTAAATCTGTACAAAAGGATATTTTTGCTAATTTTAAGAATATTGTAAAAAATGCTAGAGGTAAAAAACTTAAAAAAACCGATGCTGAACTATTTAACGGGGCTTTTTGGTCAGGAACAGAGAGTAAAAAAATTGGCTTAATTGATGATATTGCTAATATGCGAGATGTTATGAAGAAAAAGTTTGGTAAAAAAGTTAAATTTGTAGAAATAAAAGAAAAGAAAAAGGGTTTAGTTAAGGACTTATTAGCTACCAAATTTGATGATTTTTCAGAAAACATCATTGATGATATTTTTAATAAAATAGAAGAAAGATCGAGCTGGAATAGATTTAAATAGTTGTAAAATTATTAATAGAACAAACCACTTCATTTATTGCAATAAAATGCCCCACCAAAATTTTGACTTTCCTACCTTCCAAAAGACGATGTAGATCTTTTTCAAATTAAGTTGTTTAGATCTAGTTTAATAATTAAAAAATTTAAATGCCAAGATATAAAATAATTGTAGAATATGATGGTACTGGATATTGTGGTTGGCAAAAACAGCCAAATATTATTACTATTCAAGGGCAAATTGAGTCATCATTAGAAAAGCTTACCAAAAAGAAAGTTAAAATTATGGGTTCAGGTAGAACAGATGCCGGCGTTCACTCATTAGGACAAGTTGCTCATTTTGATTTAGAAGAAAAATTTGAGCCATTTAAGATTAAAATGGCTTTAAATTTTTTTCTTAAAATGGATGATATTTCTATTTTAGAATGCTCTGTGGTTGCTGATAATTTTCATTCTCGATTTTCAGCTAAACAAAGGATATATCAATATAAAATACTCAATCGTAGAGCGCAGCCAGCTCTCGATAAAAATCGCATTCATCACGTTCCATTTAAATTAGATTTTGAATTAATTAAAGAATCTACTAAATATTTGATTGGAAAACATGATTTTTCTAGCTTTAGGGATTCCGAATGTCAAGCAGATAATGGTGTTAGAAGAATTGACTATATTAACATGACGAAGCAGGAAAATGATGTTATTGTCATTGAGATTGCTGCTAAATCTTTTTTGCATCATATGGTTAGAAATATTGTTGGCACATTAATTCAATTTTCTAAAAAAAACATTTCCCCAGAAAAAATAAAGGTTATTTTGGAAGCAAAAGATAGGACGAAATCAGGTCCAAATGCGCCATCTTGTGGCTTATATTTTACTAAAGTAATTTATGAAGATGGTTAATTATCATTGCTTTTTCATATTAAAATTATATATAATTGTTTTGTAAATTTTCCAAAATAATTTACTATATTTTATTTATGAAAATCATATAAGATATTTCTAGAGATAGAATCAAATATTAATTAATATCGTTAACTATTATGTCAAAAATTAAGCAAGCAGAATATCTGTGGATTGACGGTGCTAAACCAGTTCAAAAAATTAGATCTAAAACTAGGATCACAACTTTTAAGAATTTTGATAACGTTAAATTGTCTGATTTTCCCGAATGGAGTTTTGATGGCTCATCTACTAATCAATCTAAAGGTGGTAATTCTGATCTTTTGCTTAAACCTGTTAATTTTGTTAAAGATCCTATTAGAGGTGACGGAAATTATTTGGTTTTATGTGAAGTTGAGAATTCTGATGGCACCCCTCATTGGTCAAACACTCGTGCTGGTTTAAGAAGAGTTTTAGATGCGGGTGGCGACTCTCATAATCCATGGGTTGGTTTTGAGCAAGAATATACCTTATATAAAGATAGCATTCCGTTGGGTTGGCCAACAAGAGGATTTCCTGCTCCGCAAGGTCCTTATTATTGTGGTGTTGGTAATGATGCTGTTTATGGTAGACAATTAGTTGAAGAACATACGGAAGCTTGTATCGAAGCAGGTATTTTAATTTACGGTACTAATGCAGAAGTTATGCCTGGACAATGGGAGTTTCAAATTGGCTACAGGGGTAATGCAGATGAAGATAACTCAATTCTAAATGTTTGTGACCATTTATGGCTTGCTAGATGGTTGATTTACCGCCTTGGTGAAGATTATGACATTGATGCCTCAATTAGTAATAAACCAATTAAGGGAGATTGGAACGGTGCTGGAATGCATACTAATTTTTCAATTGATTCTTTTAGGGATTCTAAGACTGGTAAAGCTGCAATTAATAAAGCAATTGACAATCTTGCTAAAAAACACAAGGAACATATTGCAGTTTATGGTCATGGTTTAGATCAAAGATTAACAGGTGATCATGAAACTTGTGATATTAATGAATTTAAAGCTGGCGTTGCTGACAGAAGTTGCTCTATTAGAATTCCACGTCAAGTTGAAACTAAAGGTTATGGCTATCTTGAAGATAGAAGACCTGGCGCCAATTCTTGTCCTTACCAAGTTTCTGAAAAATTAGTTTCAACAATTTTAGAAATTTAAGATTATAATTCCATTAAGGCGGCTATTTAGTTAAATTATAGGGTTCATTTTAATTTTATAAAATAAACCCTATAATAAATTCGTTATTTTTTAAATAAAGTTGTGAAATAATTTTGGATAATTTTAACAACACGATAATCTATTGAATGACCTAGATTATCTAAAGAACGAGACTCAAACTCTATACCAATTTCTTTTAGACCATCTTCTGCTTCTCTTAAAAAGTGATATCCTACTACATCATCATCTGTACCATGAATAAGAAAAACCTTTGGTTTAGATTTTATTTCAGGCGGTAAAATCAATCTGCCAGATAATGCTAAAATAACAGCTGGCTCTTCGGAGGACCTAAGAGAATTATACATAGACATCATCGCTCCTTGCGAAAAACCAATAAGAATAAGATCTTTTTTGGTTAAATTATGTTTTTCTAGTTGTGTTTTAATGAAATTATCTAAAATACTGTTAGATTCAGTAATTTCGATCGACATTTTAACTGGATCAGCCTGCGCTAAGGTAAACCATTGATACGAGTCAGGTAGCCCAATATCGCACTGATAGGTAGCGTTAGGCGCAATAAATTTAGCATTTGTCAGGCTTTTGGAAATTTCGGGCGCTAAAGCAAGGAGATTTTCACCATTTGCACCATATCCATGAAGAAAAATAACTAATTTTTCTATTTTTGTATTATTTCGAGAGAATTCTTTATACGATAATTGCATTTATAAGTAAAAAAGTATTTTTAAAAATATTACTTTATATTATGAATTTAAAATTATAAGACAATATTGAAACAATTATTATAATAATAATTAAATTATAAACCACCAATTGATATCGCTTACATTGTAATTTTAAGAAGTAACTTTTTTAGTTAATTTTATCTAAAATTTATTATCCAAATTATTTTCTTTATTATTAAAAATACCTAACAGGTTTTCTCTTTGTCAATTTTTCTTACTATCTAGAAAAGTTTGATATGAGTAATATTATAATTTATAACAATGTTCAACTTCTCTATCTTACTAATAATTACAAGAAAGGAGTAGTTATTGCTCTCAAATAAAGGCAATATTTTATAATTGACACTCTGGAATAGATATCCAAGGTTAAGCGGTAGTTTTTATGAGCCAGACAGTTTTAGCTCCATATTGGACATGGCTTATACCCTGTGCAGTTGGATTGGTTTGCGCTTTTTGTAATAATTATTTTAGCAAAATCTTAATATTAGCACTATCTAAACTAGATGTAGCGAATTTTTCTATTGCTTCATTACCCAAATCTTTAACTAATTTTTCTCTTATATCATTAAATTCAGGCACTTTTGCTTTTCTTCTCTCCTCTAGCTTGATAATTATCCAATTTACATTATCAATCTTAAATGCCTTAGATATTTTACCTTTTTTTAATTTATTAATTTCCTTTGTAATGTTTTCTGGCAAATTACTCTCAACAACAAAACCTAAATCACCACCATTATCTGAAGTAGATTTATCAATCGATTTGCTCTTAGCCTGACTAGCAAATGATTCTGGATTTCTCTTTAATTTTTTATAAAGGGACTTTGCTTCCTTCTCTGTTTTTAATGCAATATATCTAATTCTTACTTCATTTTTATCTTGCAAATCTGTTTTAAGTTCGTCATATTTTTTTTGCAATCTTTCTTCCGAAGATGCATCTTGAGAAATGGCAACAAATAATTTTTGCTGCAATAATTCTTTTTCAAACAATCTTTTTGTTTTTTTATATTCATTAGATCTGTGAATATTCTGTCTTTTAGCTTGTTTATAACTTAATTCTTTAAGAATAATTTGTCTAATAATAGATTCTTTTTGGGAAAAAGGTAAATTATTAAATTCCACATTCCTTAGCTTTGGATTTTGTATATATATTTTCTCTATTTCTGTTTCTAATTGTGCCTTAGTAATAGATTTTCCATTACCAAAAGTTGCTATAATAATATCCTTACTGTCTTTTTTAACTATTATATGTTTTTGTTCTAATTTAACATTATCAGGATAAAAATATTTATATAATGTAGCAAAAATAATAGCTATAATTATTACCGATAAGGAAGATAAAATTAATTTTTTATTTGTCATATTTGCTTAAATTTGGAAATTACGCTTTATTTCTAACTTCATAATGTCTATCGCTTCATTAACATACTCTTCAATTATACTATCAAAATTATTATTATCAGGTAATTTACCATCTTTAGTAATAATATTAATTTCTGATAAATATTCAAATAATTTTCTAGTAGCAATTAAATCTGAAGAACCTTTTAATTTGTGAATTGATTTTTGTAATTCAACCACATCTGTTTTATTACCTCTTATTTCCTGAATAATACTATCTGACTCTTTCTTAAAAACATTAATGACTTTTATAGCACTAGATTTGTTAGAAAATAATGATATAAAATCACTTCTTAATATATTATTGCCATTATGTTTATTATCTTTGGATAATATATCGTGGTTACAAAACCTATAATCGACCCAAAATCTTGATAATTTAATAATATTTTTAGGATCACTACCCTTAATCATGTAATCATCAATTGAATTATTTAATAAATTCATAACAAATTTTTGATCATTATCACCAGAAAGGGCAATGATGGGTATTTTATTATCACTATTATACTGCTTATTATGTTTAGCTTCAATATTTCTAACCTTCATTGCCGCCTCAATACCACCTATTCTTTTCATATTAATATCTGTAATAATCAGATGGTATTTATCTGGATCTTCTGTCATTAATTTTATTATATCCCCACCATCATTACATTTAAAAATATTAGCACCGGCATTAGAAATTTTATCAGATACCAACATTAAATTCATTAATTGATCATCAGCTATGATAATATTAAGGTCTTTTAAAGTCTGATTATTAATAATAATTTCCTTATTATTAATAGTCTTAGATGGCATATAATCATTTAAAACCCATTTAGAAATATTTCTAGCAATAAATCTTAAATCTTTTGGCTTCATATAATAAGAATTACAACCGGCATCTAGAGCTTCATTAATAGTTATCTTATCTTCACGAGAACCATAAACCAAGATAGGCAAATCATATTTTGAGATTTTTAATTCATTTCTAACTTTATTAATTAAATCTATGCCATTCATTAAAGGCATTTCAATATCTGTAAGAATTAAATCAAACTGCTCATCTTCCTCTTGCTTAACTTTAATTAATTTAAATGCTTCAACCGGACAAGTCATAATAACAACTTCAAAATTAGGGCATTTATTTTTTAAATCCCTGGCCAATATATCAATATTAACCTTAACATCATCAATAAGTAAAATATTCTTTTTAGGTTTTTTCTCCAAAGATTTTTCTACATATGATAGATTCTCTCCTTTTTTCTCTGCTTGTGCAATTTTATCTTCAAGCTCTAAAATTTGACCAATTGCAACTTTCTCTTCTTGTTCTGACAATATTGGAAATAATAAACTAAATTTAGTATATTTTCCTAATTTACTTTCACAAATTATAGCGCCGCCAAAATTACCCATCATTCTATTACAAAAATCTAAACCAACTCCTGTACCATTTTTTTTATAAGACGTATATGGTTGGAAAATTTTTGTAATTATCTCTTCTTTAATTCCGGGTCCGGTGTCAATAATATTAATAACATTATATTTATAAATTCCTTTAAAATTAGTGCTTAGTTTTAAATCTTCTATTTTAATATTGTGATTAGATATATTAAATTTTTTGATTGTTTTTTGATCAATTATTTTTTCCTTCTCAAAAGAAATGGCAATATCAGAATCTGGATATTTGCTTAAATAATATAAAGCATTTTTTACTAAATTAAAAATTATATATTTAAAACCAGTGTTATTGGTTAAAATAATAAAATCATTATCTTCCTTAATATTATTTACTGATATAGTTTGATCGCCAGCCTTACTTGCTGTAATATTTTTATCATCAGATAAATTAATAGTAACCTTATCTTTTTCTTCATTACTATCATAACCATAAAGCATTATAGCATCTAAGACGGATTTTTTAGCAGAATAGTAATCAAAATCCTCCCTGGTTAATCTTTTTCCACTAATCTCATGCAAAGTCATATCAATAATATCAGTAGCTAAATCAATAGTTTTATTAATTTGATTCTTAAAATTATTAATTTTTATATCTGAATTATTTATTGTTTCCTTAAACTCACTATCTTTATTAATTACTTCTTTTACATTCTCATCACATCGTGAATTTTCTTTTATAGAGGTTAAATTATCAGTTGTCAGTTTAATTGCGCCAAGTGGGTTACGCAATTCATGAGCAATAGAACCAGCAAGAGATATTAATGCTAATTCCTTTTCCTCCATAAATTGTAAATGTAATCTAACCCTTTCTAAGGCAAAGCCAGTTTTATTAGAAACTTCATCAAATAATTCCATATCTTCATAATAAAAATAATTTCTTTTTTTAGGGCGAGATTGTAGAGTCAAAAAGCCCACAACTTTATTATTATATAAAAAGGGTACTAATCCTTGAAAATCTGCGCCACCCATTATTTTGCGGAATTTATAATCAACTTCATTAAATTTTGTTGATAGGGAGAATTTTTCATCCTGAATAGATCGCTGCATTTCTATTATATACTTCCTTTCTATATCTTGACCATAATATTTTACAAATTTTATATTAGGATCATTATGTTCTTTAATTCCTAATTCTGATGCAACATAAAAAGAGATAGTTTTAACACCTATTTGTTTTTCAATAATATTTTTTATTTGTTTTGATAATTGATCAATTTCTACAATATCTAATATATGTTTACCAATATTATTTCTTATCTCTAATTTATTATATGGTATACCTAATGCCATTTTTTCCGTTACTACTTTTAACTTCTGAACTAAACTTTGATACAATTGTATAGAAAACATAATGTACAGCATGTTAAATATAATATATGCATAATGATCATTTATAAATATTAAATCATATATTTTTTTAGAAATTAAATAAGAAAAGAATATCGTTGCAAAGCATAATGCTTTTATCAATAAATTAATTATAGTTAAGTAAAGGCCAAGTATTCTATGTTGCATAAGGGCATATGATACAAATAGTGTATAAACTGCTACCAATATTACAGAGAAGGGATATATTGAAATTCCAAGATAAACTGGTAAGGTTGTCACACCTCCACTCCATCCTATTATATAAGCATAAAATATAAACTTATTTTTATAATTATACTTAATAGATTTGTACAAAAATATATGTCCAATTACCACTACCATTACAAGATATATGCAATATATGTAAAAAAACATAGTTGCTTCTGGTGCAAATTTAAAATCCATAAAAGGTCTAACCCCCCTTATCATCAGATCCGTAAACATTGAAAGCGAAAGTGATATAGCAATAATATTATTTATTATATTATATATTGGCTTTATTCTTGTGTTTGAAAGTGATAGCGTTGTTTTAAAGAATAAATATGGTATGAGTACAATGGAAGCGCTGGCAAATTTTGCATATATAAGTGACGACTCAAATGATTCTGCAGAAATATATAAAATATTAAATAAAGTCCAAATACATAAATTAATATTAAATATTGTAAATTGTATATATTTCTTCCCACAGGTTACGAGTAATATTGATAATAGGAAGCATGTACAAAAAGTAATAAAAAATGATATTAGAGTAAAAGTAACCATATTTAATTATTTCGAATATTATAATTTTTATGATAAATTATGGTAATAAGTATACTATCTATTACTTTGGAATGAGCTTTATATTGAGAGAAGTTCTTAAAATAATATTCAATATAATTGTTGCATTGAATTATTTGTGATATCTCAAATATTTTAAAATTAGCATTTAAACCACATAATGTTACTTTACTAAGAGCTTCTTTTGCACTCCATATTCTAATTAAATCCTGATGCGATACACCAAAATTTTCTATTTCAAAATTTGTCATTTGACTTACAATATGGCTGCTATTTTTATTATCCATATTCTCCAAATCAATGGCCATGGGAAATTGTTGTTCAAAGGCAATAGCGCAGGTGATATTATTGCCATTAATTACTTTATTAGCAATAGAAATTACAAATTTTTGCGTTTTTGCTGCAATGATATATGGCTGACCAAATATACCTCTATGAATTTTAATTTTTGACAAATCGTCAATTTTGGCAATTTGAGAAATAGCATATTTGGCACAGACATTACTATCTAAATATTTTTTCTTTAAAAAGTCATTTTCTAAATTATTGTAATCTTTAATCTCATCTTTTGATAAATATTTTAATAATTGACTTTTTGTAACTCCAAATAAATCGGAGCTACAAAAGGCAATATTGGCAGCAAAATTATTATTTTTATTATTTAGAATCAAATCTAAATTAACAAACTTATTATTTATTAATAATTTTGTTAAAGATTGATTAAAGCCCCATGATATTCTCTGCAATTTTTTCTGTAATAAACTCCTTATTTCTACTTAAAAACCAATGATCGCCACTTACCTCATATAATTGAAAATTATCATTTGTTTGCTTTTCCCATTCTTTTAATTCATCTAACAATACTACATCATCTTCTTTAGCGCCAAAAGCTAAAATGGGTATATTTAATTTTTCTTCTTCCTTATATTTATAAGTCATTATCATTTCCATATCTTTTTTCATGATCGGTATTATGCTGCGCAAATAATTTTCATCATCAATATATGAAACTGTTGATAATATTTTATCTATAGTATTATCTTTTCTTGCTGTTTGTTTAATAGAATCTCTATCCTTCCAAGGTAATGTTAATTGTGGTGCAATTGAACCTGTTACTATTAATTGTTTAATATTTTGATATTCTTTAATATTATTACGGCGTAAATATTTTATTACCTCATAAAGCGTTACACCGCCCCAACTATGGCCCCAAAATATTGTTGGACCAGATATTTCCGCTATTATTTGATTAGATAGATCTTCTACTAATTTTTCCATATTATTATAATAATAATCTTCATCCATTCTATTTTCTCTACCTGGCATTTGTAAGGCAATAATTTGCGTATTTTTGGGAGGATTAAAAATAAAATGACTAAAAATAGATGCCCCAGCACCAACTGGATGGAGGCAAATTATTTTATATTTTGTTTTATGTGAATTTTTTCTTTTTATTAACCACTTATTCTTTGATATTTCTATATCCGAATCGTTAAAATAATCAACCTTTTCTTGTTGCAATATAGTTTTTAATATTTTTCTAGACAGCTCATTTATGTTTGGTCCTTTGACTAGTTGCATTAGCGGTATTGACAATTCAAATTCAGATTGAATGGAGCTGCGAAGTTGATTAAGCATTAATGAATCTAAATTTAGATTAGATATGGATATATTAGAGTCTATCTCATTCATGGATGTTCCCAATATTTTTGTTAGAATATTTTTAATTAAATTTTTAATTAGATCTATTGCATCCTCATTTTTACTGGATAATATTTTTTCTATAGGTAGTAATTTTTTATTTAATATTTTAGAATTATTCTTCAATATGTCACCTAATAATAATATATTACTAGATGCTGAATGTGATTCAAAGAATATGCTCCAATTCATAGAAGATATCATATAATAACATGAATTAGAATTGTATAAAGTATCTTCCATGCTATTTAACATCAATTTTTTATCCATCGCAATCAGTCCTACTGTTTTGGCGGTTAAATCTTCTAAGCCAGATTGCTGTTTTGACATTCCAGCAAAAGAACCTGATAACATGCCAAAACAAATAGCTCTAGAACTCTCATTGCTACAATTCCTGTAAAGAGATAAATAATTTAAAAAATTATTAGCTGAAGAATAATTTGTTTGTCCAGCAATTCCAATAATTGAAGAAACTGAGGATATTAATAAAAATAAATCTAATTTAATATCTAAGGTTGCTCTATGTAAATTCCACCCCCCTAAGGCTTTGGGATTAAATATTTTAAAGAATTTTTCTTTATTCATATTAGGAATAGAAGAATCATCCAATAATCCAGCAGAATGGATAATGCCCTTTAAAGGCGGCATATTATCTTTAATATAATCTATGGCTTTTTGTACCTCATTTTCTTTAGTTACATCAGCTATTACTTCTTGCCAAATAATATTTGCTCCCTTTTGCTGCATCTGGGAAATAATTTTCTTATCTTGATCATATTTTGGTCCTGATCTACTCATTAGAGCAAAATTTTTGATGTTTTTTTCTTCAAAAAGCCACTGAGCCAAAGTAAGACCAAGTCCGCTGGGCCCACCAGTAATTAAATAGGTTGAATTCGGTGTAAATGCTAAATCCCTATTAGGCTGTTTTTTTTGATCAAATTCAACTAATTTACGAGCAAATCTACCATAATCCCTAATTGCTATTTCTGTCTCATAAGGTATTTGTTCTTCCTTATTAATTTCAGCTATTATGAGATTAATGTTATCTTCTATTTTAGGACAACCAATATCAATCATCCTTATGTGATGATTAGGATATTCATTCATAAAGACTCGACCCATACCATATAGCGATCCTTGTAAAAAATTTATATTTTTATCTTTTTTATCGTCAACTATGTCAGCATTTTGAGTAATTTGATAGAGATATATTTTATTATTTTCAAATTTTGCTATTTCTTGTAATAAATAAAGATTTGGAAGAAGTAAATTTTGTGATTCTTGACTTAATTTGTAACAATTGTCATTATTGCTAATTATACCATCAATTGGCCAAAAATTAATTATTTTTGCAATATTGACATTTTCTTTTGCCAGATGATGGAATAGTCTACTAAAATCCTCTTGAGAATTTGGATTGATAATATAATTATATTCAGATTCTTTTTTGAATTTGATACCCTTATTAATAAATATTATGTTATTCCCAATATCTAATAATTTATCACCTAATAAATTTATTAGATTGTTATTTATAAAAATTATAATATAAAAATTTTTATCTACAGCCTTATTATTAATTGAAATATCTGATTTAAACCACTGGAACTCATAATTATGATTCTGTTTTTTTTTGCTAAAATTTTCTAGTAGTTTTAGCTGCATACCTTCAATGCAAAATACCGGGTTACCTTTGTAGTCATACACAAATATATCACCCAATAAAAATTTTGTACTATGTTTGATAATTCTAATATAGCTAAATACAATTTTTGTTGGTTTATTAAAGATTGTAATTTTATTAAACCTATCGGGTAAATATATATTATTAATATTATTAGATAAAATTGTATGTAAACAGCAATCTGATATATTTGGAATAACATTATATTCGTCAATTTCTTGATTTTTATCTATTCCTATTTCGGATAAAATTTCATTTTCATTACAATATATCTTTTGTGCTATTCTAAAATTAGCTCCATAAAATAAACCTCTTTCTTGCAACTTATTATAAAATTCTTTTTTTGATAATTCTTTATTAATTCTTTTTTTTAGATCTTCTAATTTTTCAAATTTCTTAACTTGTTTTTTATTACTATGACATATTTTACCGCTACTATTATTAGTCCACTTATTATTTAATTTGCTATGAATAGTATATTTTCCTGATGATTTTAACTCTAATCTTGCCTCTATATAACCATCATCTGGTAAAAATAAAGCCTTTTTAAAATGAATATCTTCTAAATGTGAAAACTTATCGCCATAAATTTCTTTGCCAATTGCGGTTGCAATTTCAAAATGTGCGGTACCTGGTATAACTATTACCCCATCAATTTTATGATCATTTAAAAATAGATGTTTATTAGGGTTAAGATCTAATTCTATAATAGCAGAATTTTTATCACTTAAGCTTTTAATAATATTTTTAATAAAAGGATGTTTTTGCTTTTTTAACCTAGATATCTCATGTTCTTTGCTTTCAGACCAATATTCCTTATGATTCCAAATGTAATTTGGTAGTTTAATTGATTTGGGATTATATTGTTTATAAATATTAAGTAAATTGACTTTTTGAGTTGCTATTTGGGTCTTAGCAGTAGCAGATAAAATATCATTAACCTCATATTCAATTCCTGCCTCAAAGTTTTTGATATTTCTAGAAAGAGAGGATATAACATAGCCATCTTTTTTCTGAACAGATAACATATCATTAACTCCAGCACCCAAAATAGGATGTGGCGCAATCTCGATAAAATAATTAAAACCATCATTGATCATTTTCTCGATGGCATTAACAAAATAAACTGTATCTCTAACATTTTTATACCAATAATTGGCATTTAAATTTAAGCCACTTTCTTTCAAACCAGTTACTGTTGAATATAAAGAAATGTTAGCTCTTTTAGGTTCTAAATCTTTTAAAGATTTTAGCATTTCTTCCTTAGTCATTTCCATATAATGACTATGAAAAGGAACATTAATTTTTAAGAAGCGGTTAAATATTTCTTTTTCCTCCAACTCCTGAGCAATTTCCTCCAAAGGCACAATATCACCTGATAAAACTGTTGATTCTGGACCGTTAAGAGCGGCAATTGAAACTTGATTGTTATATTTTTGGGTAATTTGTATTGATTTTGAAAGTGGTAATGAAGTTGCTAACATTTTACCTTTACCAGACGCCTTATCTTGCTCCTTTGACCTATTATAAATAACATTAACCGCCTGTTCTAAATTAAGAGAGCCAGCGCCATAAGCCGCAGCAACTTCACCTATTGAATGACCAACTATGCCATCAGGATCAATCCCAAAAGATTTCCAAATTTCAATTAAACCAATTTGTATGATCATTATTGCTGGTTGTGCAATTCTAGTTTCAGATATTTTAGAATCAGCAGAATCTTTACTCATTTCTTCTAAAATTGAATAGCCAGCAATTTTAAAGAATATTCTGTCAATTTTGTTGGAAATGTCAGCAAATATTTGTGATTTTGCCATTAATTGCCTGCCCATTCCATACCATTGAGGACCTTGACCTGAGCAAATAAAGGCAATTTTTAATTTTTCATCTTTTTTAGTCTTGCCAGTAATAATTTGGGGATTTTTACTATCAGATATATATAAAGATAATTTTTTGATTAAATCTTCTTTTGAATTACAAATTATTACTAATTTTTCTTTCAAATTAGATCTGTTTTTAAGAATAGAATAACAAATATCTAATAGATCATCTTGAGAATTATTAATAAAATCTATATATCTTTCGGCCAGTTTTTTTAAGGATTCCAGAGAAGCTGCTGATAATGAAAAAACATAAGGAAAATTATATTCATCCTTATCTTGTTTTGATAATTCCTGTTGAAAATCAGAAATATATTCTTCTAAAACAATATGAGCATTAGTACCGCCAGCACCAAAAGAATTAACACCAGCAATTGCCTTTTTGTCTTTTTTACCTGGCCAATTCATTAATTTGGTTGGTACTTTTAACTTCCACTCATCAAATTTAATCTTGGGATTAGGATTGTTAAAATGTAAATTTTGAGGAATTTGCTTATTTTTAATGCAAAGTGCTAATTTGGTTAAACCAGCAATACCTGCAACAGCTTCAGTATGACCAATATTACTTTTAATTGAACCAATAATTAAAGGTTTTTTAACATCTCTATCCTTAGCAAAAACATGACCAAAGGCTGTACATTCTTTAGGATCTCCAACTATAGTACCAGTACCGTGAGCCTCTACATAATCAACTTCACTTGGATCAATATTTGCTCCACTATAAGCATCCTCCAACATTTTTTGTTGAGCAAATTCATTTGGAACAGTCATGCCATCTTTAGTATAACCATCAAAATTAACTACAGCATTTTTAATGACTGCGTAAATATTATTACCATCCTTTTCGGCCTGATCCAAAGGCTTCAAAATTACAACACCAGCACCCTCACCACGAACATAGCCCTTGCCATCAGCATCAAAACTTTTACAATAGCCATCGGGGCTTAAAAAACCACCCTTGGACAAACCGATAAAATGCTCATGACTGGACATAATATTAACACCTCCAGCAATTGCCATATCAGCATCGCCAAGCCAAATATTACTACAAGCAATTTGCACAGCTACCAAAGATGATGAGCAAGCAGTATCAACTGAGAGAGTAGGTCCTTTAAGATTAAATTGATAAGCAATCCTAGCGGGAACAGTAACATCAGAACTACCCATTAAACTATGAGCATTAATATTAGAAATATCACTACCTGCATATTTTTTACCTTCATCACCTAAAAATACACCAGTAATTACAGATGTTTTACTATTATTGATTTGCTCCATGGTAATATTAGCATCCTCCAAAGACTCATACACAACTTCTAATAAATGTCTTTGTCTTGGATCTAATTTTTCAGCAATATTGGGGTAAATATCAAAGAATGAAGCATCAAACTTCTTCATGCCAGAGATAAATCCGCCTTTTTTAGTTTTAATTTTATCTGATTTATTGGGATCTGGATCATAATATTTTGCTATATTCCATCGATCAGCAGGGATACTAGTGATAGAATCTCTTCCTTCAATTAGAGCCTTCCATAATCCATCAGATCCACAAATATTACCAGGATACCTTACGCCCATTCCAATAATTGCTATTGGAAATTTATTGATAGAATAATTTTTGCTGTTTTTAATGGTTTTTTTAGTCACTTTTTTATGTTATTACATTTTTAAACTCATATTACCCTATGCAAAACTTGTAACAAACCTACATTTTAATTCATTTGTAGATTAAAATAATATCGCACTCTAAAATATAAAATTCAAGCAATTTGGTTGATTTCTTTAAGAGATACTTAATTATAACTTAATATACTTTAATACAAATTAAGTTAAAATGTCTTGTATAATAAATATTAATGTATTTCACAAGCTTATTAGGCAATCATTGATTTAAAAATATAAATTATCTTGATATAAAAAAATTCTATTAATGACTTACCATAACCAGCTTTTAAAATTAATAATAAATTTGAATGTTTTGAGATAAAAGCTAGGTTATCGAAGGTTTTTTTGAAAAAAAGCGCTATCAATCAAGCGCAATATAATAAATTGCACTATCTTCACTCTTTTCAACAAAAACACCATAATCTTCTAGATATTTTAAAATATCCACCCCTTCTAGCGGCTTGATTGATAATTTAATTAAATCTGCAGATACTGATATTACTTTAAAATCAAGATTATTTACTTTTTTAAGTTTTTTTTCAAAAGTAATCCAGGATTTTAAAGAAGATGGTAATATATCTATATAAATATTATTGCTATCTTTCTTTTTATATTGTTTATCAACTTCCGAGAGATCTTTTTCACTTAAATATTCAATAATTTTTTGGACAATAATATTATACAATCTCTCCTTTTTGATATCATTAATATTAACAAAGCTAAGCCTTATATTCTTCTTGGTAAATTTTTTAACCATAGTAATATTGATAGCAACATTGTTTTCTAAATGATCAATATAGATATCAATAAAAACAGCAACTTTAGAATTATATTTTTTAACAATATCTTTGATATCAAGATATTTTATAGTTTCTAAATCAAACGATTTTAAAAGTGATATGTCGTCAATATCACCGGCAGGAATTTTAATAACTTCTGACTCATTTTCTGATAGCACAGAACGCCAAGCATTAAACCACGTATTGTTATTATGCCATATTTTGGATTGTGAATCTAAAATTTGGATTGGAAATATTAAATATTTTTTACTCAGATCAAGATCCAAACCAAAATCCTTACTTTCTAATAAATTATCAATATAACCTTTTGTAAATTCTATATTAAATGTTGCCTTATACCAACTATCAGCTATCTTTTCATTAGAAATAGTTTTAGCATAAATTGCCTCTTCCAACTGATCATCATCAATATAATCAGAAAATGATTCATTAATTGATAATTTCTTAAGTAACCTGAGAAAAGCCTCTCTATTAGCATTGATATTAGCAATTTCTTGAGCTTTGCTGGCAGATTCAGCAGATTCATTAATTGTAATATTACTGATGATATACTTAGATTCCTCAGCTATGGATAGATGGGCAAATAATAATAAAAAAAAGCCTATCTTAATTTTTAATAGTAGATTGGAAAATATTTTATTATACAAAATCTTCGAATTATGTTGCTAATTAACTTAGTACCCTTTTTTAAACTAGGAAGATCCCAAATCAAAGGCTTTATGCAAAGCTTTAATAACTTGATCACCAAATTTCTTTTCAATTAAAGTAGAAATTTTAATCTCCGAAGTTGAAATTAATGAAATATTTATATTTTTATCTGCTAAAATTTTAAACATAGTATGAGCTACGCCAGAATTGCTTATCATACCAACACCAATAACAGAAATTTTAGAAATATTGTCGTCGATTAACATTTTTTGATATCCCAATAACTGCCTCTTTTCTTCTAGGGCAATTTTAGTGCGGTTTAAATCATCTATATTGACAGTAAAAGTAATATTAACGGTCTTATTATCCTGACTAATATTTTGTACAATCATGTCGGTATTAATGCCATTATCAGCAATAGAACCAAAAATATTAGCAGAAAGTCCAGGGTTATCAGGCATATCACTTAAAGTAAACCTCGCTTCATTTTTACTTTGACTGACACCAGTTATAAGTCTTTTTTCCATAATATCATTATTATTAATTAAAATAGTTCCAGAATTTTCTGTTTTTTCTTCGAAAGTTGACAAAACCCTTACCTTAACATTATGAGTCATCGCCATTACTACACAACGAGTCTGTAATACTTTAGAGCCTGAAAATGCCATTTCAAGCATTTCCTCATAAGATATTCTATCAATTTTCTTAGCTTCATCAGTAATTCTTGGATCGGTAGTAAAGACACCATCAACATCTGTATAAATCTCGCAAATATCAGCCTTAACCGCTGCCGCAATTGCAACTGCGGTGGTATCCGACCCGCCACGACCTAAAGTTGTCACTCTTTGAGTTTTATCATTAATACCCTGAAAACCAGCAATTACTATGGCATCTTTTTCTTTTAATTCATTAATTAAAATATCCTTATCAATAGATTTGATCCTAGCTTTTGAATGAATATTATCTGTTTTCATGCCAATTTGCCAGCCGGTAAAAGATCTTGCTTTATAACCTAATTTTTTTAGCTCCAAAGCTAAAAGACCTGAGGTAACCTGTTCACCACTAGAAACTATAGCATCATATTCTGCCATATCATCATTATCCCTTAATTCAGAGACTTCATTACAGTAGCCAACTAGTTGGTTTGTTACGCCAGACATAGCGGAAACCACAATTATTACTTTATTATTTTTTTCAATTTCAACAGCAACTTTTTTGGCAACATTTTGAATTTTAGCAATATTACCAACTGAAGTACCACCAAATTTTTGAACAATTAAACTCATAGAATATTATTAAATTACCTAGTAAATATAAATAATATGATTTAAAATTCAATCCTTGAATAAAATTATTATACTTAGTTGATTAACACTGCCACCAAAATTAAAAAAACTAGCAGGAACTAATTACCACTATAGTAGATAGTGACAATCTAAGAAAGTTATTTTAAATAGATCGAGATCTTATTAAAATAAAAAAGCTACTGATGATACAATGCAACTATAGGAAATAGTGAACAAAAACTTATTCGATATGACATATAGACCAAAATTGTGTACAAAAGATGTCAATTTAGAAGTGAATCGAAACGGATCTCTTGCTCAATTATGAAAATACCTCCTTTTAAGATAGATGAGTTTATTAGAAATATAGACAAAAATAAGGATATTTCTGCTGCCTTAATTTTTGGTCCAGAATCTGGTTTAGTTTCAATTAGATCAAAAGAAATTGCTAAAAAAATTATTACAGACTCTTCCAACCCTTTTGCTTTTAGTGATATTTCTACCAAACGAATTGAAGAAAATGGAAATATTTTATTTGATGAGTTTTTTTCAATGTCAATGTTTGGACCTGATCGTAAATTAATTAAAATTGATCAAGCAAATAATAAAATTACTAAAAATATCAAATCTCTATTCGAGGTAGAATCCAAAAGTGATAATTTTATCTTACTTATAGCAGGAGAATTAGATAACACATCTTCCCTTAGAAAACTTTCTGAAAAATCTCCAAAAATCGCAACAATTGCATGTTATGAAGACAATGTCGCTACTATTTCCAACATAATTCGTTCTGAATTTACTAAAAAAAACATTAAAATTGAATCTGGCGTAATTGAATATATTAATAGTAAATTTGGCAAGAATAGACTAATTATTCTTAATGAAATTAATAAAGTAATTACCTATTTAGACGAAGAAAAATATCTTACTTTGGACATTGTTCAAAATTTATTTTCCGATATTTCGGAGGTTACTATCAATGAATTTGTTAATAATTTTGTTGCTTTAGATTTAAAAAAAACAGTTACAATTTTAGATCAAATTTACTATCAAAAGATTAACCCAGTTGTTATTCTGAGATATTTACAAAATTACTTTTTTAAATTATATAAAATTGCTGTAGCAATTAAAGAAGGAAGTAACCTAGAAATAGAAATGAAATCCCAGAGAATATTTTTTAAAGAACAAGATTTTTTTAGAAAGCATCATAAAATTTGGCAAATTAACTCGATTGAAAAAATTATGATGAGATTACAAGAAATTGAAATTAAATGTAAAAAAGATTATGAAAATTGCCAAAATATTTTCAATTCTTTTATTAATATTACTTACCTAATGAAAAAATCAGGAAAAATATAATGGTGAAAGATATTTTACCAAACACTCTTTTGATATTAACATTAAGATCATAACAATACCGCCACCAAAGAAAAAAACAAAATTAGCAACCTCACCCCTCTTTTAGCACCAATATTGTTGTGGTAATTGTTTTAATAGTAGCGTTCCTATTTCAATATGAAATAATTCATAATCTATTAATCTTTATTCTTTTTGAATTTAACAATTATTTTACCGCGCTCTCTGATTATCTCAGGATTATATAGATCAATATTTTTTGGAACTAAAAATGAATAAAAGAAATTTGACTCTATTTTTGATCGCGATTTAAAATTATTATCTTCCGATGTACTATCCTCTATCCTTTTTGAAAAGAAGGTTATCAACCCATCCTCAATTTTTACAGATATACCATCCTTAGAAAATCCCCTAAAATTTAGCTGATAATAAATAAATTCATCATCTTCCTTTTGAGAAATATACGCTCTGCTAGAAAGAGGTGAGTGATTGGATCTCCTATAGCCATCAAAATGATTATTAAATAATTGGTCAAAGTTGGAGAATCTTTCTCTTATTCTTTTGTTGACATCGCCCATATTAGAAAATGGAACAAATGAATCCAAATAAAAATCATCAAAGAATTTATCTGACCTATACATTTTCTTTGTACGAGATTTCTTTATCCACTCATTAACATCATTTTGCCAAGCTTGTAGCATTTTTATCTGCTGATCATGCACCAATACTTTTTTATGAGAATTATTATCTATCTTATGTGCAAAGCTATGCATTAATAAAGTTCCGCCAATTCCAACCAGTAAAAATATTAACGCAATAAATGATCTTGAAAATGAGTAACTCCTTGATTTGTAATTTTTAAATTTTTTTACTAACAGACCTTTCTTTTTATAAATCTTTGTTGATGATTTTTTTTTAGTATTTTTAAAATTTTTTAATTCGGTCATCTTTAATTTCTGTTTTAAAGTTGATAAAATAAAATATTAAATATTTATAAAAATTAATATAGGTAATCTAAGAAAAATTTAAAGGTTGTTTTCTAATTTTTTATGATCTTGAAAATTTTAAATTATACCTAAATATTTTGTCAAGGATTTTCATTTTCAAAATACTATATTAGACCCCAATCTCCTTATACATTTAGTTTGTCGGTAGATTTTTTTGGCAACTTTTCTTTAATCTTATCTAAATAAATATCGTAATACATATATAATTTTTATTTAATCTATATTCATGTTTTACAATTCCAGTAAGCTGTCTTTTTTCTATAAAATTCCTCAATTTTTTATCTATTAGCCACCTATTTTAATGATTCTAACTCTTCTAAATTAAACCTATCTGACGTAAAATTCTAGTTTGTAATAATTAATTTCCTTTTATTATTATTAATAATTTCAAAAATAATTGACACTACATTACGTGGTAAATATTTTTTAGCAATTTCTGGCCACTCAATAAGGCAAACTCCGTCTTTTAATAAATCATAAAAACCAATGTTTTCTAATTCTGCTTCATCTTTAATGCGATATAAATCAAAATGATAGATATTTAGGTTATTTGCATCATAATGATTATAAATATTAAAAGTTGGACTTGTTATTTGAGCAACATCTAAGCCAGTTAGGTGTGAAATAAAATATTTAGCAAAGAATGTTTTGCCAGAACCCAATGTACCACTTAGGGTAAAAATTTGATTATTTTTAACATTTTTTGCTTGCTTTTTAGCAAAATCTGCCATTTGGCCATGATTATTGATGAGTATTTTTTGCATTTTATGTTATGGTTTATGATGTAATGCCATTTTATAACTTAAAAATCGTATTATACCCATCCAAATTAGCTTAAAATAAAATTTGACTCCCCATATAAAAGCGAGGTATGAAACTAAATTAGTTGCAAAGCTATTTTTAAAAAAAATTTTGAGGTTTTTTACAACAAAAATAAAGCACAAAATAAAAAACAACCAAAGTATTTTTTGTTTATATTTTAATCAAAATCTCTGATTTTGGCGTAAGATTTCTTTATCAACAAATGATCCAATATTACACAAGCCATCATTGCTTCACCAATTGGCACGGCTCTAATGCCAACACACGGATCGTGACGGCCTTTGGTTATTAACTTGGTGTTACGCCCAAATTTATCGATGGTATTTTTTTCTTTTAAAATTGAGCTGGTTGGTTTTACAGCAAATCTAACTATAATATCTTGACCAGAAGAAATGCCGCCCAAAATACCCCCAGAATTATTACTAGAAAACTTGACATCATCTCCATCTATAGAAATTTCGTCCGAAACCTGACTACCCTTTTTCGAAGCAATATCAAAACCAGAGCCAATTTCAACAGCCTTTACAGCATTAATGCTCATCATGGCAGCGGCAAGAGCTGTATCCAATTTATTATAGATTGGCTCACCCAGACCAACAGGAACATTTCTAGCTACAACTTCAATAACAGCACCAACTGAATCACCCTCCTTACGAATTTTAGTTAAGTAATCTTCTACCTCCTGTATTTTATTAATATCTGGACAAAAAAATGGATTTTGATTAATTTGATTATAATTAATGTTATTATTGTTAATTTTTACTGCTCCAATTTGAGAAATATAGCCAGTAATTTCAATATTATGTTGTCTTAGAACTTTTTTAGCAATTGCACCTGCGGCAACTCTAACGGCAGTTTCACGCGCAGAAGATCTGCCACCACCACGATAATCTCTAATGCCATATTTTTTAAAATAAGTAAAGTCAGCATGAGATGGACGAAACTTATCTTTAATTTCAGAATAATCTTTAGATCTTTGATCTTGATTTTCAATTAATAAGGCAATTGGTGTACCTGTTGTCTTGTTTTCAAAAATGCCAGATAGAATTTTTACTTGGTCAGGCTCATTTCTTTGAGTAACAAATTTAGAACTACCTGGACGCCGACGATCAAGATCTTTTTGGATATACTCCTCATCGATATCAATTAATGATGGACAACCATCAACAACACAACCAATCGCTGGTCCGTGAGACTCCCCAAAAGATGTAAAAGAAAATAATTTACCGAAGCTGTTTGTCATTTAATTATATAGAAAATTTACCAATCTTAATTTTTGTAATATTGTAATTCTTAACTTTAGAATATTTAACCAATCCTTTATTAAAAATAATTTGATAAATTCTAATTTTTAAAGAAATAGCTCCAATAATAACAAACATATACATCGCCATTAAAAGATTATCAACGGTATTGTTAAAAGTAGTTGGATAACTATGAATAAAGAATGAATCTGATTTATATAAAAATAAGAAGAAAAATGGTGATAATATATGTGCAATTAAAGCAAATATTATACAGATAGCAATTAATATAGAAATAGACTTACGATTTAGTAAACAAATATAAGATATAACAATGATACCGACAATTGTAGATATTAAACAAACCAAAAAACGATTGGTATCAAAATTCCACCTTGGTATATATAGCTCTTGGTTAATATTAAAAGATAGAGATAGAATTAAATAAAAAGTACATATCCATATTATATATATTGTAGTTAAAGCAACGGCATAACGCCAAAAAAATGACCAAAAAATAGCTGTAATCTTGGTTGAATTAACATTATTTCTTAAAATCCTAAAAAAAATTAAAATAAATATTAAAAAAGTAATAGCCTGATAACTACCTGGATATATAATTTGTAAAACAGTTGGGGTAAAAGAACTGGCGTCTTGATTTGGAGATAGTAAGAATAAAATAAGTGTAATTATTAGTAATAAAATTATACTTACAAAATGAGATCTCCAAAAAATAGACCACCAAAATTTTGATGCCTCACTAAATGTTGTAACTTTTTTATTTTTAATATTAGACATAACTTATTATATTATTAACTCTATTTAAAAAATATTTTTAATTAACAACTAAAATTTATTTTAACATTTTTTTCAAAAATTCTCCAGTAACTGATTTAGTATTTGCAGCTACATCCTCTGGCGTACCTTCTGCAACAATATAGCCACCTTTTTCACCACCATAAGGGCCAATATCAATTACCCAATCTGAAGTTTTAATAATATCTAAATTATGCTCAATAACAATTATACTATTACCATTATCAACTAATTTATGTAGCGATTTAAGTAATTTACTAATATCTTCAAAATGTAAACCAGTTGTTGGCTCATCAAGAATATAAAGAGTTTTACCAGTTGCCTTTTTACTAAGTTCTTTAGCTAATTTAATTCTCTGCGCTTCGCCACCAGAAAGGGTTGTTGCTGATTGACCAATTTTGATGTAATTGAGACCAACATCGCAAAGAGCTTTGAATTTTTCGTGAATATGAGGCATGTTTTTAAAGAATTCCCTAGCTTCTTCCGCTGTCATTTCAAGAATATCAGCAATTGTTTTATCCTTATATTTAATCTCTAAAGTTTCCTTATTATAACGGCGACCCTTACAAACATCACAAGTAACATAAATATCAGGCAAAAAATGCATCTCAATTTTAATTAGACCATCTCCTTGACAATTTTCACATCTGCCGCCCTTAACATTAAAAGAGAATCTACCAGACTTATAACCTCTGGCTCTAGCTTCCGGTAAATTAGTAAAAAATTCTCTAATTGGCGTAAAAGCACTAATGTAGGTACAGGGGTTAGATCTTGGAGTTCTACCTATTGAAGACTGATCGATTTGAATGATTTTATCAATATAGGCAAAACCTTCGATTGATTTATACGGCCCAGGAATTGATTTAGCATTATTAACCAAACGATGCAAAGCTTTATACAAAGTATGGATAACTAGACTTGACTTACCTCCGCCAGAAATACCACTAACCGAACAAAACACACCCAACGGAAATTTAGCAGTAATATTTTTTAAATTATTAACAACACAATCCTTAATAGTGATCATATATTTTTGACTAACACCTCTTCTCCTCTTTGGTACTGGTATTTCTTTTTTACCACTCAAATATTGACCTGTAACGCTATTATCATCATTAATTACTTCATCTGGCGTGCCTTGGGAAATAATTTTCCCACCATGAACTCCAGCACCATAACCAACATCAATTAGATAATCAGATTCACGCATCATGTCCTCATCATGCTCAACTACTAATACTGAATTCCCCATGTCTCGTAAATTCTTTAATGTAGCAATTAACTTATTATTATCTGACTGATGCAAGCCAATTGAAGGCTCATCTAAAACATATATTACGCCAGAAAGTCCAGAACCAATTTGCGATGCCAAACGAATTCTCTGGGCTTCACCACCAGAAAGTGTTCCAGCCTTTCTATTTAGAGTTAAATATTCCAAACCAACATTTTTTAAGAAGCCCAATCTTTTACTAATTTCTTTAATAATCCTCTCAGAAATTTTAATTTCAGTATCATCTAAATGATTTTTTAGATCACCAAGCCACTCTAAAGCCTGAACAACTGAAAATCCAGAAGTAGCAGCAATGTTTATACCATTAATTTTAACAGATAACGCCTCCTGATTTAACCTGGCTCCATTACAAACATGACAAGTTGTTAAATCTTGATATTTTGCTATATTTTCCTTCAGTGAAGAATTACTAGAATCATTATATTGGAATTTAAGATAGTTAATAACACCTTCAAATTCATATTTAACATTATAAGTTCTAAATCCATCTTGATATTTCATTTCAATTTCACCCTCAATACCATAAAAAATTATACTTCTAGATTCCTTACTTAATTCTTTAAATGGAACGTCTAAGGCAAACCCGTACTTCTCACCAAGAGCTGCTAATATTTGACCATAATGCTTAGATTCAGATCCTTGCCAAACAGCAATAGCACCCTCTTGTAATGATAAATTTTCATCAGGCACAACCAACTCTTCGGAAAAGAATAATTCTGTTCCCAAGCCATCACAGGACTCACAGGCACCATAATGACTATTAAAAGAAAATAATCTTGGTTCAATTTCAGCAATAGTAAATCCAGAAACTGGACAAGAAAATTTTTCTGAAAATGTAACTATATCCCTCTTTTTATATTTTTGATAATCATCAGGAACAGAAACTATTTCTATAAAAATTAAACCATCTGATAATTTGAGAGCAGTTTCTACAGAATCAGCAACTCGATTACCAAGATTGGCTGACATAACAATTCTATCAACTACAACCTCAATATCATGTTTCTTAGTTTTTTCTAACTTAGGAATTGGTTCATTTAATTTATAAATTTTACCATTAATTTTTACCCTTGCAAAACCTTGCTTCTTAATATTAATAATTTCTCTTCTAAATTCACCTTTTTGCCCTCTCGCAATTGGGGCTAAAATGTATAATTTAGTACCTACAGGTAATTCTTTAATCTGCTCCACCATTTGTGATGAAGATTGATTGGAAATAGGCAAGCCAGTTTCAGGAGAATAAGGAATACCAATTTTAGCAAATAATAACCTCATATAATCATAAATCTCTGTTACTGTAGCAACTGTAGAACGAGGATTTCTTGAGGTAGTTTTTTGGCTAATAGCGATAGCAGGAGAAAGACCAGAAATAGATTCAACATCTGGCTTGCTTTGCATATTTAAAAATTGCCTAGCATAAACTGATAAACTTTCAATATATCTTCTTTGAGCTTCGGAATAAACAGTATCAAATATAAGAGAAGATTTACCAGAGCCACTAAGACCAGTTACAACAACTAACTTATTCTTAGGAATATCAACTGATACATTCTTAAGATTATGTTCTCTGGCATTAACAACCTTTATTATTTTTTCTTCCATTATATTTTAGCTTATGTGATTAAGATTTGATGACCAAATATCATAAAGTAGTATAATATAATCACCTAATGTTTATTATTTAAAATATTAACCAAATCAGCTATAAATAAAGATTTAATTAATAATAATTCTTTGAAAACTGCCCTGACATGTATAACATGCCATGTTTTTACTGTCAATTAAATTCTTTACAATAAATTTTAGAACTGTATGATAGTGTAGGTATATACCAAATTATTAGGGTTTAAATAATTAATCTAAATGTTAAAAGGTTTATTTACAGCTATAATAACTCCATTTAAAAATGGCAAAATTGACGAGGATGCTTTTTCCTGTTTAATTGAAAAACAAATTGCTGGGGGTGTTTCTGGAGTTGTGCCATGCGGTACAACTGGTGAATCACCAACTCTTAGCCATGATGAGCACAATCATTTAATAAAATTGTCAGTCAAAATTGCGGCTGGCAGAATTAAAATTATTGCGGGCACTGGATCAAACTGCACTAAAGAAGCTCTATCTTTAACCCAAAAAGCTCAAATCCATAAAGCAGATGCCGCCTTAATAGTATCTCCATATTATAACAAACCAACAAAAGAAGGTATTTATTTACATTATAAAACAATTAATGATAATTCTAATATTCCTATTATAATATATAATGTGCCATCAAGAACAATGATTGATATAACTGATGAGGAAATTGCCAGAATGTCAAAATTAAAAAATATCGTTGGAGTTAAAGATGCAACTGGAAATTTATCTCGTGTACAAAATCTTAGAAAAATGGTAGGAAATAATTTTTCAATCCTCTCTGGTGAAGACCCAACCTTAGTTGAATTCAATAAATTGGGTGGTGACGGAATTATATCTGTAACTTCAAATATTGCGCCATATTTATGTTCTTCGATGCAAAAACTTTGCAATGCTGATAATTTTGATCGTGCTATGCAAATCCAAACGGATTTGTCTCATTTAAATCAATTATTATTTGCAAATACAAACCCTATTCCTATAAAATATGCTTGTTATTTGGCTGGACTTTGTGATAATGAAATTAGACTACCATTATCAGAGCCCGATAAGAAGCTACAAGAATCTCTAAAAAAGGAGTTAATTAAATTAAATATTATATAATGAAAGTTTATTACGATAAGGATGCTGATTTAAATATCATTAAATCAAAAAAAATTGCTGTTATTGGCTATGGTAGCCAAGCTCATGCTCACGCACAAAATTTACGCGATAGCGGTGTAAATGAAGTAAAAATTGCCTTAAAAGAAACATCGCAATCAATTTCTAAAGCACAAAATGCTGGTTTTGAAGTTCTAACCAACAAAGAAGCTGCGGCTTGGGCTGACTTAGTCATGGTTTTAGCTCCGGATGAATTTCAAGCAGATATCTATAATGACGAACTAAAAGACAATCTTAAAGAAGGAGTTATTCTTGCTTTTGCACATGGTTTAAATGTTCATTTTAATCTTATTGAGCCAAGAAAGGATCTAGATGTTATAATGATCGCTCCAAAAGGACCTGGTCACACTGTTAGAGGTGAGTATGTTAAGGGTGGTGGCGTTCCATGCTTAGTTGCTATTGCTCAAGATGTTTCTGGCAACGCTCTAGCAATCGCTCTATCTTATGCTTCTGCAGTTGGTGGCGGCAGATCTGGTATTATTGAAACCACCTTCAAGGAAGAATGTGAAACTGATTTATTTGGTGAACAAGCTGTTTTATGCGGTGGTGTTACCTCAATTATTAAAAATGGTTTTGAAACTCTTGTTGAAGCTGGTTATGCTCCAGAAATGGCTTATTTTGAATGCTTACATGAAATGAAACTAATTGTTGATTTACTTTATGAAGGTGGTATTGCTAATATGCGTTATTCAATCTCTAATACCGCTGAATATGGTGACTTTATCTCAGGACCAAAAGTTGTCGACTCTGGATCTAAAGAAAGAATGAAAGAAGTATTAAATGACATTCAATCTGGTAAGTTTGTGCAAGATTTTATGCAAGAAGTCAAATCTGGTAATAAAAAATTCAACCAACTTCGTGATGATGCTAAAAAACATCAAATTGAAGAAGTTGGTGAAAGACTTCGCACTATGATGCCTTGGATTGGTAAAGATAAATTAGTAAATAGAACTGCTAATTAACTACTTATGGCGTTTTGACTTTTAAAATGAATAGCTATTTGGGTGCATTTTTGAGATAAAATTTATAAAAAATGAGATTAGCATACCTATATTGCCCAGCGTTTTTGTTAATTTTTAGCTAAAAATGATTATCTATTAAAAAAATCCATCTTCAGGTCAAAATACGTCATTACAAGCCCAATCTTTAAAACAACTTTTTACTAAAGGTAAATTTAAATAAATTTACTAGGAAGTTTTATCATTACTTTTATGGTCTTAAGCTATATTTTATAAATCTACCAGATCATTAAAATTATTTTAGAAAGCATGGTTTCTAGGCAATCTTTCCAATCTACAAGATATCTCCTTCTATATAAATAAAATTATTTATTACAGGAAAAATTGTAAGATATGTTTTACAAATATATTAAAAGAATGGGGTACGCTTGGAATTAAAGAAAGTAAATTGTCCTCTCTTAATTAATATTTCTAAACAAATATAGCTATAATAGCTAAACTTATTATAACTGCCAAAGGTACAAAAATCATCTTTAAATAAATTTAAATTAATAATCTAACCTGCATTTTACAAAAAACACACTTACTACTACATTAAGTTTTTTAATAGTCTAAAAAGACACTCTTTTATTTTCTTATGAATTTTTAATGAAAGTAAACCTTTGTTAAATAAGGGTTTATTTTGTAATAGTAGTTGATAGTCATTGTTATTTTGACTATTTTGCAACTTTTCAAAAAACAATTCGGGAGATATATTAAATATTTCAGATAAGTTATATCAATTAATTTATCTGATCCTTTTTGCAACTCATGATGTA